>OGJJ01000224.1_pt1 | contig 53416 bp, 79 predicted proteins | sample 1572081 | NCBI WGS metagenome assembly OGJJ01 (sample SAMEA2582122, study PRJEB24529) | metagenome | biome: Human gut stool | place: China | collected 2011
GAGTATCTGGCTACGAACCAGAGGGTCGTGGGTTCGAATCCTGCCTACCGCACCACCTAATTAAGAAGCCGTCGATGCAAAAGCATCGGCGGCTTTATCTTTGTCGGGCAACCGTTTTCAGGGCGTCCGGCGATTGCAGGCGGCCTTGGAGGGAAGCGTCGGACTTTTTTTAAGTTTTTTTTTGCTTTTTCCCTTTTGGCATGCTATGCTTTCACTCCTGATGTTCGAGGGTCGACGGAAATGACTAATCCGATCCGACGGCAGATACAAGAACATCCCGCCTGTGATACGCATCGACCGCGATCGCATGCGGAAGGATTTCTGCGGAGAAGTGGCAGAGAGGTCGAATGCACACCCCTGCTAAGGGTGCAGGTCCGAATAAGGGCCTCGGGGGTTCGAATCCCCCCTTCTCCGCCAAGACACAAACCCCGAAGTCCTTGTGACTTTGGGGTTTTTCTTTATTTCCCTTGTAAATCAAGCACTTTCAGCACTTAACTACTCACACGCCTTCCTCAAAAACCGTCAAATTGCGCCACATTTCGCCACATAGTACACTGCAACGGTGGTTCTTTTGGTGGTTCTTTTTGGTACATCGTCGGAGGTAAAAGTGAAGGTTCAAGTAACTTCGAAGAACGTCTTAACACTTCCTGTCGGTCGCTACTCTCTCGGCGGCGGTCTAATGCTGTTGGTTCGATCTGAGTCTTCTCGCCAGTGGGTTGTCCGCTACCGCTTCGCCGGAACCCGAAAGGACTTGTCCATCGGAGGAGCTTCTCGTGTCTCAATCAGCGCCGCCAAAGCACGTGCTGCCAAAATCATGGCAATGGTCACCGACGGCATTGACCCGATGTCTTTGAAGCACGACGAAGCCGACAGTAAAGAAAACATCACTTTCAAAGACTTCTACCCTGGCGCCATCGCCACCATCAAGGATGTAAAGCGTTGGAAGAATTCCAAGCACGCTGAGCAGTGGACCTCGACCATCGAGACGTATGCCGTCCCGATCCTCGGTCAACTACGCGTCAAAGACATCACGCGTGGCGACATCCTCGAAGTCCTCAAACCGATCTGGACAGAAAAGCCAGAGACAGCCAGCCGCCTACGAGGCCGCCTCGAAAGTCTCTTCTCTCAAGCAATCGCTGAAGAACTCATACAAACAAACCCTGCTACTTGGAAAGACGGGCTAGCTTTCTTCCTGCCGCCGATCTCAAAGGTCCACGAAGTCAAGCACCATGAAGCAATGCCTCTTGAAATTCTGAAAAGTTTTGCACCGGAGACGGCGAAAAAGACTTCTGTCGTGTCTCGCGCCGTCCTTTTCGGCATCCTCACTGCTACACGCGTGCAAGAGTTCCTTTGCGCACGATGGGACGAGATCGACATCCAGCGCGCGACGTGGACGATCCCAGCCTCTAGGATGAAGTGCGGTCTTGAGCACCGCGTCCCGCTCTCACGTCAGGCACTGGCAGTCCTAGAACGATGCGAACGGAAGTCTGAGCTCGTCTTTCCTGCGCCACGATCAGACAAAGAGATGGTTATCGACAGCCCTCGGGCTTTTATCCGGAAGGCGACGGGCGAGTCTTTCACAATGCACGGCTTCAGATCAACGTTCCGCGACTGGTGCGAGGAGAACTTCATCCATGAGGCCCTTGCCGAGCGCGCTCTGGCTCACGTAAAGGGCAACAAGGTCGTGCAGGCCTATCAACGCTCCGACCTGCTCGAGCAGAGACGCCCCCTCATGCAGTCATGGGCCGACACGATCATGCCGAAGAAGAAGTGACGTTTTTCGAAGGCACGAAAAACGCCCCACCTACCAGCGAAGGTAAGTGGGGCTTTTTGCGGTCAAATCGTTGACAACCGCCACGGCATAGAAGTACCCTCGACGGAGTAGCTTATTCCCTTTAGAGGTATTTCCGTGCCCAACAAAAGCATATCATTCACCGTCCAAGGTGACTCAGGTTCCGACTACGACATGGATCTTCTGGTTGATCACGACGCATGCCGACTTGTATGCTCTTGCCCTGCCGGCTCGATCGGAATGTTCTGCAAGCACAAGCAGCGAATCCTTGACGGGGATTTTTCCCGTGCAGATATTTCTGCAGCCGACAAGCGGGAGGCAAAGCAAATCCTCGACCAGTTGAACTCAAAGTTAAATCCGTACTTTGAAGAAATCAACTCGATCGAGGAAGAAATTCGAGAAGCAAAAGCCAGACTCAAAAAAGCCAAGAACAAGGCCGCGTCCGCGCTTTTCGAGGGCGTCGAACTGACTTAAGCGGACAGACCGTCTTCCTTGAGCGGCGATTCGGCCATTAGCTTTCTATCCCACGCCGCCCCATACAAATCGAACCACAGTTCTTCGACATACAGCCTTGTATCTTCTACTGGCCAAAGGATTCGGTACGGTTCTGCGAGTCTGTCTCGGATAGATGCCGCAGGACCCGCCAGCCACTCACGGAAAGCGCGAACCTTCTGACCAGTAGCCTTCTTTTCGCTAGACGGCTGTTTGGCCGTGAAGGCTTTGTAAAAAGAGTCGAACTCTTTGTAGGACTCTGGCGATTCAGCCTTGATCTTTTTGGACAAGACGGAAAAGAGGCACTTCGTCGCTAACGAAGCACCCAGTGGTTGGAACTTGAAAAGTCCAAGCTCATCAACCGCCTCAGCCGTAGCCTTGCGAACAACGAGCGACGAACACCCCCTACGTTGACCGCAGTATTCCATCATCAGCCGGTCAAGCTTTTCCTTGCGTTCGGGCGACATGGATTCGACGATGCGAAGGATTTTCTGGTACCTTTCGGCGTCAAATCCGTTGGCGTTTTTTCCGTAGAAGATAATGCCCTTTTCAAGGTTTTCTCTGTACGCACACATCGACGAGCGGGCCTCGTCGGAAATAACGCAATGCTTGGCATCCGAGCATTTTCTGTACAGGTGACAACATGCGAAAGAAGGAGAGTTAACGATCTCTTCCTCTGTTTCGCAAAGAGCAATCTCTTCTTGGCTGATTTCGTGCATGGCCGCTCCAACTGTGGGGTAGTGTGCGACCATTTTACCAACGTTGGTAAATTGGGTCGACCTTGTGTACACTCAGCCCCCCGTTCTGCATACGCAAATTTTGTTGCGTACACTCAAACGGCGTTTCAGTAGACACAAGGACGATCGTGAAGTGTACTTTGAAGTATACAACCCCACCTTTTTGGTACAGTTCGTCGTCCCTGGGGGCACTTAACACTTACTGTTAACCTTTACACTTCCCATTTACAGTTCGAGTTAACACTTAACAGTTACTTGATCACAGCTCGAGTTCGTCTAAACGTTCGTCTAACGAAGTTTTTTGACGCCTCCTATCAAACCGTTGTCGCAGAACGGTTTCAGGCGTTTCCGTCCCATTTTGACGCCACCCTTCGTCTAAAAACTCGGCCAAGTTCGTCTACATCTACGGCGACGGCGCGACGATCTTGGTAATGGCGTCTTTGTCTATCGAAGTTCTTTCAGCCAGTTGGACACATCGTTCAAGTAAACCTGAACCTCGCTCGACAAGCTCTGCACCTCGCTCGAGGCGCTTTCGCTCAGACTTGCAGGTATCTGAACCAGCTGCGGACAATCGACGGCGAGCGTCGGCTGCTTGCTTGCGCACCCGCTCAACATCAGCACCAAGATCAGCGACGCGAGACAAGGCCCGGTCCCTCTCTTCCCATGCGGCCACAAGCGACTGGTACTGCACTTTCTCTTTCTCACGATACTTCACCTCCAGCGCATGAGCGCGTGTCGCGTAATCCTCGCGCAGTGCGGCAATGTCCGCTCCGTAGAGTGCCGCCGCGTACTGGTAGCCGCCGACAAAAAAGGCGGCACTCAAAACGAGTACCGCCACATATTTCAGGACAAGGCTATTCATCGCCCCTCCATCCCTTGATCGACTCAATCCAAGAGACAAGAACTTCTCGAAGCTTTCCAAGCCCCCAAGACAAAACCCAGATTGCTACTCCGTATCCAATTCCGTAGAGAGGCAACCCAGCCCAAAACGATAACTCTTCAGCCATCTTCAACGCCTGTACTAGATCTGATAAACTGTACATCGATGGTTCCTACACACAATCATCAAGTCTCTATCTGTGCCAACAGAAGACACCCAAAGCCGCTCAGCCCCACAACTGACCGGCTTTTCCTTTTTCGGGTAATCGGATTTAATGGTTGATATGCCGTGGTGAGAATTATTTTTCACAACGGGCGGAATGGTTGACACGTGGCCACTTTTGGTGCATACTTTCCTCACCACATGAAAAAGATGTGGTCGGGATTGGCGTCCCGGATATGAGGCGGTCAGCCGCCACAAGTCGTGTAGCGGCTTTTTTGTTGGCTGACGTATGGGATCGTGAAACACGACCCCATAAAGGGGAGGCACATTATGCCCACCCTTTAAAGTTACCTTTATGGGTAAGGCTTGCGGGCTCCTTCGGGAGGCCGTTCCTCATAGCGGTACGCCAACCCGCAATCCTTCCCACCACACTGATTGGCGTCAGTGAAAAAGTATGAGGTGACTTATGTCAATCGTTCAGTTCTCATTCGAGAATTCCAGCGTTCGCACACTCGGCGATGCTATCTCCCCTTTATTCGTCGCGGCTGACCTTGCCGCAATCCTCGGCTACGGGAGCACCAAGGACGCGACACGCATCCTTGATGACGATGAAAAGCAGACTGTCTCTATCGTCACAAATGGCGGCAAGCAGGCAATGACTGCAGTCACTGAGTCTGGTCTTTACGCAATGATCCTAAAAAGCAGAAGACCTGAGGCAAAGCGTTTCCGTAAATGGGTTACGTCCGAAGTTCTTCCCGCCATTCGCAAGAACGGCCATTATGAAGTGGCCACGGCATCGAACACGCTTTCCAGTGAAGAGCAATACGAGATCCGCAAGGCTGTGAAATCCCGCGCAAAGAATAGCTCGATTCACTACCAAACGATCTACAACGCCCTGTACGACTACTTCAAGATCGCAAGCTACAAAGACTTGACCAAGGGGCAACTTCAGGCTGCACTCACGTTCATTCACACGTGCGAGCTCAAACCACAGTTGACCCAGCCAGAGATCCCTGAAGGTGCTTTGGTTCTAGAGGGGTTCGAGGCAGAGCGTATCGCCCATTTCGTGTATTACTGGCGCTACTTGTTTAGGCCTGACCTTGAGTTAATCCTGCGTCTTCTGCAAACAGTGAACTCGCCTAAAGCGGCACAGTTCTACGAAGCGGTGACAGAGCTTCACCTGCCCTTGTTAGAGATGACGTTGGAGAAGCATGGCTACTCCATCAAGGAGATGAGTTGCTATAAGCACCTTGTGACCCAGCGAAACTAAAGTGAACCAACCATGACCGAAAATCCTTTCCAGTTACCCGGATATCAGGTGATCGGCATGCAGGATACGGGGGTGGCATTCGATGTCCACCTCCAACCACCTTCTCCTGTTGCCTGTTCCTCCTGTGGCACCATCGGAGACTTCGTTAAGAACGGGACACGTGACATAAGAGTCATGGATTTACCCGTGCACGGGAAGCCCGTGACGTTGTGGATTGCACGACAGCGCTTCCAATGTAAGTCTTGTGGCTCGACATTCAGACCAGAGCTACCTGGGATTCATCCCGATGCCAAGATGACAGAACGACTTCATCAGTACATTGAGCGAGAAGCCTTTAATGGCACCCATAAGGCTCTAGCAGAGCGCGTAGGAGTTGACGAAAAGACAGTCCGCACTATCTTCTCTCAACGGCTCGTGGCGCTCAATCAAGACTACAAACCGGAGATGCCAACCATCATCGGTGTTGACGAATTGTTCCTGAATCGGAAGTACAGAGGGATCATCACAAACATCGGACAACAAACCATTGTCGATGTTTTGGAAAACCGAAACAAACCAACGATTGAAAAGTTCTTAAAGGATCACGACACTAAGAACATTGAGATCGCAAGCATGGATATGTGGGGACCCTATCGACAAGCGTTCCATGAAGTCCTTCCAGATGTCTTGATTGTCGTTGACAAATTTCACGTTACACGTATGGCAAACGATGCCCTTGAGAAGCTCCGTAAAGGGCTCCACAAGAGCCTCACATCCACGGAAAGGCGACAACTCAAAGGAGATCGAAAGATCTTGCTTAAACGCGAAAACACGCTCTCTGACACGGAAATATTGACCTCGACTGGTTGGCTCAATAACTTTCCTCAGCTACTCGATGCATACAAAACAAAGGAGCGCTTTTTTGATATATGGGATCTTGCAAACGATCCATATGAAGCTAAGCAAATGCTGGAAGCGTGGCGAAGTTCCATACCAGAGAAACAATTGGATATTTGGGCAGACTTGGTAAAAGCAAGCCGGAACTGGGAAGATGAAATCCTGAATTATTTTGCTACAGGGAAAGAAGTCACTAACGCTTTGACCGAGTCTCTGAATCGCAAAATACGCGATAAGAACCGCGATGGCCGGGGTTATTCGTTTGACGTGCTTAGAGGGAAAATCCTGTTTTCCACCCCTCACAAAACCAGGCGAGTCACTAACCGAAGTTCGCCGTTCAAATCCAACACAACAAAGTTCATGAAGAACTTCTCCTTCTTTGATTTGCTTCAACGCACAGAGCTTGAAGAGGACATCATCATTGACTATGGCGTTGATCTATCAACCATCTAAGCGAATATTTTGTGGTTGGTTTGAACCTCTCAAATCAACCACTTATTCCGAATACCCCCTTTTTCTCTACTAGTACACCTTATATCGCCAGGGCACCCTCGCCTAAGAAAAGCCTGGCTTCGGACTGGCGACGACGGGTCAAGCCGGGAAGCCGAACGCCGTTCGCCTTGTCGATGTCAAGGAACTCGTGAGCCGCGGTCTCGACATCCCCTGCGTTTAGTGCTCTCATCAACTTCGGACACTGGTGAACGACGTAGCTCACGCCCACGTTAAAAGCCAGACTCACCAATGCCACGAACTGCCCTTCAGTCACGTGAACATTGACGAAAGGCGCAAGCCCTCGCTTGACATCCTCGAGGTCCTGCCGAAGCAGCTCCCTCGATTGCTCATAGGTAATTTCGTCATGCTCCGTCACGTCCTTCGTGTGACCGACGCCGATTGTCCAAATGTCGGCGGGGCACTTGTACGCAGTCAGCTTGCAGCCCTCCCACGCCTCGATGAAGTCCATCGCGGACTCCACTGAATACTCTCCAAAATTCTTCATTTCAAATCCTCCTTCGTCACACCGAGCCTCTTCCGCACAACCACCTCAATCAGCTTGAGGAGTTGCGTACCTCCCCATCCAGCCATGCCGGAGAGGGCACCGCACAGCCCATGAGGGAAGCCCTCGTAAACCATCACCTCGTAGCAAATTGCGCCGCAGGCTGCGGAGATCAAACCGTTGAGAAAAAAGTCCCTCCATGTGAACGGTCTTCCCTCCTGGACCATTGCGAGGTACTTCAGCAGGCCGCACAAGCCGGCGAAACCCGTCGACGCCGCCATAGCCTGCAATTCGTTTATCACTTCCTTTTCGGGCATTCTCACCTCCACCAGTAAGTCGCTACGCAAACGCCTGCGCAGACAATGACGGGAAAGAGAAGATCAAGCTTCGCGTCCAAGGACCACTTGCGAACATCGAAGCCGCTCCACCACGGCGGCGTGCCTGCCTTTCTCTCGGCCTGCGCTACCTCTCTGCCAAAGTAGAAGCCCACAGCAAAGAGACCGCCCATTACGACCGCAGATAAAAGATCAGCCCCGAGGGCAGTTGCCATCAGGGCCGTCATCATCTGAGCCAGCAAAGCTAAGCCGGCATGAGCAAAATTACTTTCATTCATGGCAGACCTCCTCGAGCACAGGCCATTCAACCGTGAAAGGGAAGCCCTTCTGAACCGTGATATCGCGCAGTGCCTGACGGTACTTCTTGACCGCTTCAAGGCTCTTTGCCGTGATCGGATAGTCAGGCATCAGGAGGTAGTCCGTCTCAGAAAGCAGCTCATCACGCTTCAGACGAACCTCGGCCTCAGCCGCCTCCCGCTTCTCCTTCTCAGTCGGCTCAGGAATCTTCTCGACGTACCAACTTAGATCATCACCACGCGCCACGCGGTAGCCCTCTTCTTCGCCGAGGGTGCGAATCAAATTTCGAAGCTCGATGTCGTGGGTCGTCATCGAGTCGTGCGGGACCGACAGGCCGATGCACTCCGCAGCGCACGTCGGCTTCTTTTCCGTCGTCCACTTGCCATCGAGGCGCTTATAAAACACGGAGCCGTCGGGTTCACCCGTCCACGGGCAGACGTCAGTAGAGCTGGGGGCTTCGAGCCAGTCGCCGAAGTCATCGAGCATCCACACCGTCTCACCGAGGTAGTACCCGGCGGCGTCCCACTCATAAGCTGTTTTAAGGTTTGTTTCACTCATGGCTTTAACCTCAAAAAAAATTGCGGCTCTCACTCCGCAAGAAAAGAGATATGTCGTGACAGATAGTCACGGTTTGACTTTGCGCGTACATCCGTCCGGCACTAAGTCCTGGTGCCTGCGGATTTGCCACAAAGGCCGCGTCACCGATGTGACTCTTGGCCGGTGGCCGGAGATGGGTTTGAAGCAAGCGAGGCAAACGGCCCGTCAAAAGCGCAAGTCGCTCGGGCTGGATGACGCGCCGTTGGGCTATGTCTTTAGAGACGCCTACCGCCTGTGGTGTGACTTGAAGAAAGACCGGATCGTGTCGTACCGCGACGAAAAGCGAATGCTCGAACGTCATCTTCTGCCGGCGATCGGATCAAGGCAGTTGGACGAGATCACGGCTCCGCTCGTCATCCACGTGCTGAGGCCCGTACAGCAGTCGGGCAAGCAGGTAACACTCAAGCGCCTCGTCATGCGATGCCGCGAGATACTTGACCTTGCCGTATGCGCCGGATACATCCAGCACAACCCGATCGACAGACTGAATCGGATCTATGCATCGCCGACCGTTACGCCAATGCCATCCATTCCTTGGCAAGAGCTTGATCAAGCGATGAGCGTCATCTCCTACGCTCCAAGAAAGATTCAAATCGTCTTTCTCCTATCGCTGTGCTTGATGCTCAGACCGTGCGAGGTCGCAAAGCTTCGTTGGGACTGGATCGACGAAGACGTGCTTGTCATTCCGCCCGAAGAAATGAAAAAGAGGCGAGCGCATCGAGTGCCACTCACCTCTCAAATCCAAATGCTTCTTCATGAAGCCAAACAAATTTCCAAGCATCCGCGATCAGGGTTTATGTTCCCAGGTCGGGAAGGCTCCAAGCCCATGTCGTCTCAGACGCTTTCCAAGTACCTGCACACTACCGAGTTGCGTGGACGGCTCGTAGCCCACGGCCTTCGCTCAATCGCCCGCGGTTGGCTGGCGGATCACGATATGCCGTATGAGGCTTCCGAAGCTTGTCTTGCTCACCTGACGGGAAGTGCAGTCTCACGTGCGTACCAACGATCAGATTTCCTCGACGCAAGACGGGAGATCATGGCGCAGTGGAACGCGTACGTTTTTGACTGTGCCGTCAAAGCCGGCATCGTGCTTCAAACCACTTGATTTTCACTGAAAAGGCATTTGATTTACCTCCATTTTTGACTGTGCTCGGCTCAGTGTGCTCATTTGCACAAGCCGCGGCATCAGTCGAATGCTTTTGACCAATCGGGCTTGACCGAACATAAGCGGTTCTTTCGTCGCAGTGTTCACGGGAAACGAAGTGTCTGGCGCGTTCTCTAGAGGTGGCACTGGCCGATCAAAGAACGGAACGGACTGGGACGGTCAGAAGATCAACTTCTCGGCGTCCTCGTCTTCTGGCATCTACGGCAAGTCAAGTAGCGTTCAACCTACCTCGATCCGTTGCTTGGCAATCATCAAAACTTGATGATCGCAAGCGCCCGGAGAGACGGCGGCTGTACTGTCGATGACCCACCGTAGAGTGCAGAGCACCGAGAGGCATTGAAGCTACGAAGGTCTTCATAGTCGCCTTCGTTAGACAAGCCGCCATCAATCCGACCTTTCCCGTCGTTCGCGAAAGCCCCCGAGTTCTTGGTTCGCTTGTCAGGCGAGCCTTGCGCGCGAAATTGGCCCGTGATGTTCGGTAACCCCGCTTCGACCGTTTCGCCGACCTCAGAAGTTGTCGTCGTCATCTCCAGGAATCGGCGATGAGCGTTCGGCAAGTTGAACGTTGTCTTTCCGTCGCCCTCACCGTGGCGAGCACCCAGCACAGCGAACAAGGCCGCATACGTCGTGCGTCTCACAGCCGCACCGTTGCAGACAAGATACCCAGAAGGCACATTCGTGCCATCGAAAGGCAGGATCGTGCCCGTAGGAACGGCGGCCTGAACGAGGTCGCGAACCCACTTCGTTGTGGCGGCGGAGTAGTCATTGCTATCCGCGCCCGGGTGATGGGACACCATAGTTTCGGCGACGTACTCGCCGCCAATCAGACGCCAACGAGCAGTGATACCGCAGAACGTTTCGCCTGTTGCATTCGCAGGACTGTTGACGCCCATCTGGATGTATGTCATGCCGTCAGTGCGTCTAGAGAACTCGATCTTCGCCAAGCGGTTCTTTGCGTTTTCAATGCCGTTTTTGTCGTAGAACGGAATGTACAGGTACTGGTTCGAAGACGGATTCGCCCCGCGCTCAATGTTTCCGCTCTGGAGGACATACGGCGAGTTGTTCCAATGGCCGCCAGCGATATCCGGATAGAACCGAGACGGAAAACGGACGTCGCCACCATTGGTGATGGTGAATTTTCTGACTTCGGCTTCGCTCATGTTTTGAGCATTGGTCGCAATCACGACGTTGTTGTCGGCAACAAGCACGATATCTTCGTCGCTTCGCTTCAAGCTTCTACGGAACTCCTTGGTTGTCTCAGGGTTAGCGCCACTTTCACCGGAGCATATGAACGTCGTTTGATTCCCACCCGCAAGAACAAAGTCATCTTGACCGCCGATAGTCGATTCCGCATCTTCGAGATAGGCAACATTTCTATATCCCAAACCCTTCAGACGCAGCATGCTGCCAATCGTCAGATCGTTTGGCACAAACATCTTGCCAGTTTCGTCAATCGACAGCATCCATTCAGACGCATTAGTTCCCGCCGCCTTGTTTTCTTTGGAAAGAAAGTCAATTCGGAACGCGTTTTTGTAGCCCGACACAACGAAGGAGCCTTCGTTAGTGGATTCGTACTGCCAAAGCGGAACAAACGCCCCGTTCTTCCCCGTGCCGTTGATGATCGTACCGCCATTTGCGGCACCAACGAAAGAATTTTCACCGTTGACTGAACTCTTGATCGTCCCCGTCATGGTGTTCATGCCGTCGAGCTTCAGGTAATTCTGAGCGGTGTATCTCGGGTCGAAACGCTCCCAGTCAGACCAATTTTCTTGACCTAGGTTTTGATCTGCAGTGCGATAGAACCATTCATAGCCTTGCATAACGATTTGGGTCTTGTCGCTACCGGTGCTCATGCCGAACTGAACGCCAACCCAGTCGCCGTTTAGCGCCGCGGCAGGAATTTCGGAAGTCGCGATTCCACTCAAACTGTCGAACAAAAAGCTACCTTTTACAGACTGGATGCTCGACAGCTTCTTGTACGCCATCGCGTTAAGCGGAACGTCCCCGTTGGCGGTGGCCGCAACACCGTCGACGGATCGAGCGACATTCTTACCGCCTACAGTAGCATTCCCCTTTACCGTCAACGTGCCACCGACACTTGAATTCCCTGTCGTGTCGACCGTGGTTGCATCAATGCCAGTAGCGGATACGGCCTTCAGCGTAGACTTGCCTGCAACATTGAGAGTGTTATTCAGCGTAGCAGCACCAGTAGCCGTAAGAGTGCCGCCAACCGAGGCATTCCCCGTCGTTGTGATAGTCGATGCACTGATGTCAGTCGCAGACATAGCTTTTGCAGTCGTCTTGCCGGCGACGGTCAGAGTGCTTTTCAGATTAGTCGTACCCGTTACGTCCATCGTTCCACTAACCGACGCACTCGCGAGAGACGCACCACCCTTGACAGTCAATGTCCCGCCCGCGGTAATGGCCCCGCCGGCAGAGATGGAGCCAGTGGCGGACACGCCTCCGGCCACAGTCATTCCTGCAGGCACAGCGTATCCCGTCAGAGCGGCGAGCGACTGCGCAGCGCTCTCAGGCGCGTTGGACGCACCAGTTCGAATGATTTTGCCTGCCGACTGATCGGCGACCAGAGTCTTCCAGGTACCGTCTGCGACAGCAACCTTGTCCGCAGGCATTTCGCCGACAGTCATGAACTCGGACGAAAAAAAAGCGCGTTCAGACGCGCTGTAGTAGTAAGCCATACCTATTTCCTAGAAGCCAACCGCAAGCCAAGCGACATTCGCCCCGCCGTTGCCGTCGTGCACAAGATCAAAGTTCCCTCGCGTCCGAGACTTCACGGACACGGCTAATGGAAGCGTCTCTGTCGACTCAGCAAGCACGACAGAGCACTTCTTCGGGAAAGCGACCGGGAAGAGAAGCTTCGTCGAGCCGTCTCGCGCTACCAAGCCCTTTCCCCACTGGATGATCAGACCGTTCGGCAAACGCTGATAGCCTGAGTCTTCGTGCGACTTCTGGAAAGCCGAAAGAAGCGCGAGAGGCGTCACGGCCTTCGTGTTGTCTTTTCCCGCCGCAACCTCTGCTGACGTTGCCAACTTAATGAGGCCCGTTCGGCCAGTCGTCGCTACGCGCTTCGACAAAGTAGCAGGCGTCACAACTCGAGAAGCATCCGCACCTGAAAGCACCTCGGCGTCAGTCGCCAGCTCGACAACGCCAAGCGTCGATGTCGTAGCAGGCGGATTGTGAAAGTTCGTATCGCCGAACACAATGCTCGTTGCGTCGAACGCCGAAGCAATGATGTCGACAGCGAGCAGACTCTGAGACTGAGACGCCTTCTGCAAAATCGGCACAGTCTGCGAGTAGACCGCAAAAAGCGTTCCCTTGTCGGTAAAAAGACCGATTTCGTAGACGGTGTAGCTGTCTGCGCTTGCGTCCAGAGCCGTGACATGAATCGTCTGATCCCCGACCGCGCCGCCTGATAGAGAGCTCAAGCGCTTGAACTCTTTCTTCAGCGCGGTCTGGCTATCCGTTGCCGTGTATTGACCCGTTCCGTAACCGATTTCCTTAATCAGAACAGGAGCCGTACCGTTGTGCTCTGCATTGATGATTTCTGCCAGACCTGTCGCGGTGATCACGATGGTGTCTGTAGGTTTTGACATAGTTCTACTCCTAAGCGTTTAGCGCCTGCGCCACTGCGGCGTCGATGGCGGCCTTGAGCGCGGCCGGCGTTATGAAAACATTCGTCGCCACACCTGCGATCGCCTCCTCGTTGCTTGCCTTCAGCCCAGCAAGTGCAGCAGGCGTCAAAAACTTTTTGTTTTCCGTACCAACCTTAGCTTCCGCGACCGTGCAAGCCCTTTCGTCGACGAGCGTCTTTGCTGTTGCAGGCGTCACGGCCGCGTCCGAAACAACGCCTTCAGCGGCCTCGGTCGGCGATGCGATGCGAATCGCACCTGCGGTGTCTTCAGCCGCAATCGGCACGATACCGACAAGCGAATCTGCAAGCTGTTTTGGCGTAACGGCCTTGTCCGTTGCAGTACCGGCTCGGATGTCTTCGTCACTGGCAACTTGAATCAAGCCTCGTCGAGACACGTTCGCCTCAAGCGTACGAATACTCTTGGGCGTTATGAACGAAGTATCGTTCGTTCCTGCGTCAACAGCTTCCGTTGTCGATTTGTAGGTCGAGAGAAGCGCGGTCTTCATCGTTGCAGGCGTGATCGCCTTTACCGCGTCCGTTCCGGTCTTCGCTTCAGCATCCGACGCAAGCCGGATAATCCCAGTTCGCGCAGTCGTAGCCGTTCGCTTCGACAGCCCATCAGGTGTCACAACTCGGAGCGTATCCGTGCCGGCGATCACTTCATCAGCTGTTGCGAGCTCAACGATCCCCGGGCGAATTGTTGTTCCTGCTGTGAACTGATACGTCACGTCGCCGAACGTAATCGCCTTAGCCTCCGCTCCGACAATCTTCAAGTCAAACGCGAGAAGTGCAGTGGCGGCCGCAGTCTTCTGGATGATAGGCGTCGTCTGAGAAGTCACGGCAAAGAGCGTACCGGTCGACGTAAAGATGCCGACCTCAAAAGCCTCATACGTCACAGCGTCGGCATCACGTGCAGCGACATGAATCGCGTTATCTCCTGCCTGACCGCCTTCGATGATTCGAAGAGTCTTGATCTGACTCTGCAACGCCGTCTGCGCCTTCGTCGGCGTGTACTTGCCTGAGCCTATGCCGATATGCGTCAGCTCTACGGCGTTTGTCCCAGTTTCAGAGACGTTGATCAGCGCCTGAAGCCCTGCCGTTGTCAACACAAAATCCATCGTTTACTCCTATTTCGCTACGCCGATAAAGCAATGCTCAGTCAGCGTTCTAAACGCAAGACTCACGTCCAGCGTCGATATGTACTCGGTGTTTGTCATCAGCTCTGACCTGATACGCGCATACGCCACCGGGCGCACGGAGCCGTGCCACCCGATTCGGCCAAGGAGGTTCTTGACGACAACGAAGTCAAAGTGCGATCGCACAGGCTTTGCGTCATTGATCAGAGCGATCAAGTCTTCCTGCATCTCGCTCTCCAGCGTCCCGTCGATCTGGCCGAGGGAGGCATAGATCGTGAAGGTGTGCGGCGTGCCTTTCGGCGTCTGCTCCCACCATTCCTTGATCGTCGCCGCAGAACCAAGAGCCTCAACAGCCTCCTCAACGGCCTTTCGCGTTCCCTTCTTTCGCTTCTCCTGAACAACCTGTTTGACGATCGAACGCTTCAACTCGATCGGCCACGAGTCGCGCCAGACACTTGCGTCCCACGAGTACGCAAGATGATCAAGCTGATCAGACGTCAGCTTGTCGATACTCACGTAGATCGACGGGAGATCGAGGACATTCGTCATCTCGAGGAGCGGAACATCGAGCGCCTTTGCCGCTGACGATACGTCGGGATCTTTGGAGATCGAATCGGGAACGACGTCAAGCAAGCCGCTTTCTACGAGTTCCTTACTCATCCTTCAACCCCTTGTAGTTAATCTGTACCCCCGTACACTGGGCGACCTGACTCCTCGTCAAAGCCTTAAAGCCGGTAGGCTGCATCGTCGTGTCGATGCGGCAAGCGCCGGCGGACACAACCAGCTGAGTCAGTTTTTCAGGCGTTATGTCTCGACCAATCTTCGACTGCTGCCAAGTCCGATACGCCTCAACGGCCTTCTCGACCGACGCCTTGATCTCTGCGGCCTTGTACTGATCTTCTTTCGAAATCCAGTAGTCGACCTGAATCTCATAGTTCACAGCGGCGGGCGAAAGCACTCGGACATAGTCTGTCAGCGGCCGAATCTCGCCATCGCGCAACCTGGCTTCGATCTGCTCGAGCGTCTCGCGAGATGGAAGCTCACCGCCCTTAAGAAGCGCATAGACGTCCACCTGTCCGGGCGTCGGCGAGTCAATGCATACGTCGATGATGGCCGAGCTCACGCTCTTCGCATGGAAGATATACGCCTTCTCCGGTCCCGCGACGCTGAACGAATTTGGCGCTAGGCGGATGCGGTTCGCATAGTCAAGGTCACTCTCGGCGGATGCGCCGCCAGACGTGATCGTGACGTTCTCGGCCGATGCGACGAAAGTCTGCGGCTTGACGATGACGTTGATCTGTCCGGCCAAGAAGTCGTTGCCGGCAGGACCGGAGCTCGTACACTCCGCCTGCACGTCACCAGTCAAAGATCCGACAGGGATATCCAGATCCTGAGTAGTAGCAAACGTCACCGTGCCGTTTGTCACCTCAGTGCCGGATGGAATTGTCACGACCTCGCCTAGCGCTCGCGAAAGCGTGAATCGCATTGTCGTCACGGCCTTGCTCTCCGCCAAACGCTCAACGTTCAGCAGAAGCCCTAGCGCATCGAGATAGCTTCCTTGCGCATAGGACAACAAGTTCTGCTTCGCGGCCGCGTCAATTGCGCTTCTCTGCGTCACGATAATGGCCGTGAGTGACAAAAGAAAAAGGCGAACAGGATCACCCGCCGCCAATGTTCTTCCGCTGGCCTTCTCGAATGCGGTGATGATTTCAGCCTCTAGCGCCGTCGCATCCGTCGTCAGAAAACTGATGTCCTTCAGCCCCCATCTGGGCAATGTTTCTGCCATCACTCACCTCCTATTTGTACAGTCACGATCGGCTTCAGCACGCCGTCCATTGCGCCTTCAACATCCTCTGCGAAATCAACGCTGGTCACCTTTGCTCTCGGCTCATATCGCTCAATGGCGTCTATCACCTCAGAACGCATCAGCATCTTTGCAGCGGGAAGCGACTGGTCTACGTTGTCCCACGAAATACCGAAGTCGCGGTCGAGCGGAACGGAACCCTTGCGCGTGGCAAGAATTGTTCGAACGTTCTGCAGGATCTCCATCACGCCTTCTGGCGCAAAGTCAACGTCAATGCTTTGCTGACCTACTCGATACTTAGCCATCACCGACCTCCTTGAGCGTGATCGTCACGGATCCGCTAACGGGGATGCCGAGATTCGTATGTTCCTTGCGGTCTTCCGAAACGGACTCAATGACAAACTTGCCCAAGTAGTCCGGGCCGATCAAAAGCCGCTGCGCTTTCTTCTTCTCCATCAGCATCTGCAACCCCTTCAGAACCGCAATCGGCGGCATACCGAGAAGCGAGTTGAGTTGAATCGTGAAGCTCACCGACGCTAGACCTGGTCCGACATATTCGACAACCGGCTTCTTACCTATCACTTCGTGCGTAGCCCACCGCGTCGAACGCTCGACCTTCAAGTCTTTGAAAGTCAAACAGACGGCCGAGGAGGTCACGAACGGAATATTTCCAAACAGTCCAGTCACACCGGCCATAGCGCTTCCGACACCTCGTAGGCATATGCCAGAGTCCAAAAAGCAAAGCATGTGGCGACAAGCACTAGCACTACACTCATGGACAACGCGAACGCCCATCGCAAAATCTTGATTCCCATCGTCGGCCTATCCTTTTGAAACAGCTTCTTCATGAACTGAAAGAAGTTTTGCGGTAAAATATCTCTCATTGATCTTTCATACCTTTCGATCAAAAAAAAGCCCCACGAGGATTGCGCTCTTCGTGGGGTTTGTCTTTTTATGTTTGTCGTATCAGTGCGGCCCGCTCGTTTCACCGTGCGGCGCAGTGTGAGTGTGAGACATCACGCTGATGCCACCCGCGACAACGTCCTGAGAAGCATTCATGGAGCCTATCAGCTCAATGTTGCCCGTAGCCTTGACGCCACTGCCGCCAGAGACCGTGAAGCCGCCAGCGCCCGTAATGAGGCCGGTAACCGAAAGCGTTTTCTGAATGATCACGTCCCCCGTGAACGTCGACGTCGGAGAGTTGACCGTAAGCGAGCTCGAGGCGTTAACCACAGCATCCGTGCAGTTGACGGTGATCGTCTCAGGAACCGTTATCGTCCCCGTCCGGCGGTTGTAGACAATCTCTGTCCCCTCGATCGTCATCGTCAGCTCATGTGCTTCTCGGTCGTAGCTGAACCGTGTGCCGTCTTTGAATACGACTGTTCGCTTCTCCGGGCTCGACTCAGGCGGCTTGACCTCGCCGGCATAGAAAGACCCAAGCACAATGCCGTCTTCATCACCTCCTCTTCGGAAGGCCACGACCACGTCTTCGCCAATATCGGGCATCTGATAGTCGTGGTTGTCATACGTGCACCGCTGCATCACCGGCAGATCGTATGAGTTAAGACTGTCGTCATCGTCAAAGACAACACGACACGTACAGGCCACAGGGTCGATCGATACGACTTCGCCGATTCTGATGCTGTCCGATTCCATGGTTAACCTCAGTATTTGTTGTTCACGCGACGGACGTTGATCGACGTCGTGTAGCCGGAGCCCGATACGCTATGCGTTGCGGACTCGACGAAGAACCGCCCGTCAAAACTTCCGAAGCCCTTGACCTCTACGACAACACCCGCGACGAGACGCGTATCGCCGACCAGCGTCATCGAGCCGGTAAGCTTTCGCAAGTTCAACTTTCGAAGCGTCGCCTTGGCAAGCCTCTCAGCTTCCGCCCTCGAGGTCACGCGCTTCTTCAGCTTGTACTCCTGCCCGTTGTCGTCGGCATCCGGATCAATGTAGACGTACGTGTTGACAGCAGGATTCTTCCTCGCGTTTGAACTGTCGATCTTCTCCAGATCGATGTTGTACTTGGCCGGCGGATTGGTGCTCGGCTTTTCGAGATCGATGTTGTAGCCGCCGGCTGACTTGCGAATCTTCTTCTTGATGTCGCGCCACGACACAACGCAGCTCTTGTATGTCTCCGACTGCTCATTCTGAAAGTCCCATGAAAGTATGTCGGCCTTCCCGAGCTCGAGCGTGCAAATCGGATCCATCTTCTCGAATCGCGTCTGGTCGAAGATCACGATCGTGTCGTCCGTCACCTTGAGCGAGAAGCCCGCATCTCGGCACAAACGCGTCAAAAAAGCCAGATCGCTTTCGTCCTTTTGGTCGAGTCGATCGTACTCTGGATCCTCCTCTGTTTCGAAGATCAGTGAGATCTCGGCCTTTTTCGCGATCTCGGAAGCAATACGCTTGAGCGTGTACTTCTCCCAAGCCTTACTCACCAGCCTGCGACGAATTGGCGCTTTGAGCGGCACAGACACGGCGAGAATCTCACAGATCCGTGGCGAACCGCTCGCGCGCATGGAGTCGACGTAGAACTTTCCGCAGAAAAGCTTTTGCTTAGATACGCCAATGCTCTGGATGTAGGCTCTGATCGTCTCACCTGCATCCGGTCGCCATGACCCCGCCCATTTGCCCGTCTCGTCCTTAAGCGTCAGCGAGATTTCATCCGCCTGGTCGGCCTCCTTGTCGCTGTACGTAAACGAGAGAAGATCGGGCACAACCTCCTCAGTCGCGTCGGTCTTCTCATCCGTAAAGAGAAGCGTCAGCTTTGTGATTCGCGGGTCAGTCATTGCCTCTCCCTCTCTTCCACGACGGCAGATTAGGCTCTGCCAACTTCGAATCTTCGACAACAGGAACATTTAGTTCAACGCCTGCAGAGAAGAACACAACCTTGCGGTGCTCGAGGTTGGCCGCGATCAGCGCATCGATGAAGTGCTCATCGCCGTAGACCTTCTTTGAGATGATGTCCCACGTGTCCATGGACGTCGTTACGTACGTAGTCATTTATGCTCTCCTCATGCAAGGGCAAGCCGACGACGATCGGCCTCCATGCGCTCGAACTTTCGCTCAAACTCGCGCATGCTTTCATCTGTAGCCTTCTTGACGGCATCGTAGGCATCTGCGCCTCCGGTGACGTTGATAACAGGCGAGTAGTTAAAGACCGACGGCTGATTGTTGGCCGCGCCACCGATCGCCGGCAGTGTCGAAAGCGGCATTACGGCTTCAGGCTCACTGCCTTCTCCGATCATGGCAAGCGTCGGAGAACTGACCACGCCGCCTTCTGCCAGCCTCGGAATCTCAGGAATGTTGAATCCGATGGTGCCGCCGCCGAGCATTGCCGGCAACTCGATGTTGAGAGCGTTCAGCTTCGACAGAGCGCCGTTCACCATGCCGATGACGCCGTTGATCGGTGCCTTGATCAGCCCGCCAAGGCCGTCGAAGATCTCGCCAAACTTAGCGCTAACCTTTGACCAAGCCTCGCCCCAAGTTCCGAAGAACGTGCTACCAATCCAGCTTGTCAGATTCGAGAAGTAGCTCTTTACCGCCTCGACCTTCGACTGAACGTAATCAATCGATGTGGTCACGAAGCCTGCAATGCCGGGGAACTTCGTTGAGAACGCCGCCCACAACTCGTTAACCTTCAGCTTGACTTCGTCAAAATTCTTGTAGAGCGCAATGCCGCCTGCAACAAGCCCGGCTAGAGCCATCACGGCTAGACCGACAGGACTGGTGAATGCGGCCTGGATCGCAAAACCCAAACCCTTCACCAGCACAGCCGTTGCCTCGGCCGCAACGCCCGCAGAAACGCAAGCGATCTTCCACGCGATCATGGCTGCACGGCTTGCACCCCAAGCAATGCCCGTAAGCGCTTTCCCGGCAAAAGAAAAGGCACCTCCTAAGAGACGCCCCGTCACCGCAAGCCCGCGGCCTACCGCCGTTGTCAGCTTCATCGCTGTTGTGCTGAACGCGCATATTCCGCGCCATGCGCTCATGGCCGCCGTGGCTGCCCCGAGAACGCCGCCTACCACCCCGACGGTTGCCGAAAGTGCGCCGTAAACCACAACAGCTTTAAGCCCGGCTTTTATGAGGCCTGAATGCTCTTTAACAGCTGAAGCGACCTCCTCCGCAAACGACCCCAACTCTAGCGCGCCCTCACGGATCGGTCCCAAGAACTGATCGCCAAAAGAGCGTGCCACAAAGTCTGCTGAGTTTTTCAACAATTGCAGCGAGTTTGAGGTCGTAGCCGCTCTTGCCGCAAACTCCTTATCCATTGAGCCTGCAGTTTTTGTCGCATCTCCAACAAGATCAAAATTTCCTCTCAGCGCTTCAATGTTCTGGAGAAGCGGGCCAATGGCCTCGCTACCCGTTTCACCGAATAGCACATTGAGATACATCGTGCGCTTGTCTTCTGGGATGTTTTTCTTGAGCCCATCAAGAACGCGTAGGATTGCCCCAGGAGCATCTTTCTGCAGATCCTTTTGAAGCTGTTTAACATCGCCAATTCCGATATTCGCAAACGCCGCCTGTTGCTTGTCAGACAGCTGTGCACCCTTTGCCAAAGTGCCCATGAATGCCTTCATGCCGGTAGCCGCGGTTTCGCTAGACGCTCCGGAGGCGATCAACGAAGTCGCCAACGCCGCCGTTTGCTTTTCAGACAAGCCCGCGACTTTGCCCAAAGCACCATAACGCTGAATAGCATCACCGATCTGACTTGCCAGAGCGGCATTGTTATTACTCAACCCGTTCACCGCATCAGCGAGAGCGTACGTCTCCTGGACGCTCAGCTTCATACCGCTTTGCCACTTCGACATCATCGTGCCTGCCTGCTCTGCGGTCATGTCGAACGCAACAGCCATCTTTGCGGCCTGCTCCGTGAAGCCGAGCAAATCCTTCTGCGCAACGCCGGCACCGGCCGCAGCAGCCGCAATCTGCGCAAGGCCGTCGGCGCTCATCGGGATCTTCAAGCTCATTCGCTCAAGATCACGCTTCATCCGCTCAAGTCCTTCAGGCGTGAAATCGGACACTTTGGCCAAGTCGGCCATCGCATCTTCCATCTTCATGGATGCCTGCACTGGACCTTCCATTACAGATCTAATCGTGTTTGCGGTATTCGAAACAGCAGACGCCGCACGTCCGAAGCCTACCTTCGCCGCCATCACGCCAGCACCTGCTTTGGCAAAGTGCTCTAGCCCCTTAGCGTTTGCGTCGATCTTACGCTTCGTCACGTCTATCTGGTCGCCAAGTTCTTTTTGTCGCTTCTTCAGCGTGACGATGCTCGACTCTGCAGATGCAGCCGCACCGGGAATGCGATCAAGTTTTCGCTTCTCCGCCTCAAGCTTTACCGAGCAGCGCTCAACTGCATCCTTCGCCTTCTGGTGGGCGACCGTCATCTTCTTAGTCGGCACGCCAACACGAGACATCTCAGACTCGAGATCGTCCAACTTCGCCTTCGCCTGTCGATACGCCGCGGACGCCTTCAACACCGCCTTGCGGTGATTGACCAACGCGCCCACCTGAGACGCCTCGGCCTCGAGCTCGGACAGCTTCGACGAAAGCCCCCCGACTAGTCCACCGGCAGAGCTGAAGGCCTGTGGCAAGCTTGAGGCCAATTTACCGGCGATCTGAAAAGTTAAGCTATGCTCAACACCAGCCATTTTTCACCTCCACCAAAAAAATAAGCCCGCCGATAAAACGACGGGCATCCTGCAACGGCTCCGTTGCTTGCGGGATCACCAAGTAAATCCAAACATCCAGCCAACGAGCAAAAAAAGCGGAATGATGACCAACGCCAACTTCATCGTCAGCAGAGTAAGTTTGACGTATTGGACTACGTACGAAACCGCGCAGACCAAAAAAAATCGAGGCGCGAAATCAATAGCAGTCTGAATTTTTTCTTCGGTGCTGAACTCAACACTTTGCACTTTATCCAGGTTCGTGTCTTTATTCTTCATAACGCTATTAAGAATAGGGAGTATCGCCTTTTTCATTCTATCGCCATTTACCGCTTTCGCCTATCCTGCTCTTCCTGATCTTTCTGGACAGCGCGGTTCCACGCCCCCAGCTCAACCAAAGGCAGCGCCATCCAATCGAGCACCGATCCGCCCGTATACGACCGCATGCGCAAGCAGACCTGCATCAGCCGCTCCTCAGGGTCAAAGTTTCCCCTGAGGCCTATACGAGCAAAAAACCTGCGGCCAGTGTAGAAACCGTTAGGTAGTCCTTGGCGGGCAGGCCTTCCATAAACTCAATCGGCTGATCAATGGCCTTGGCCGCCAGATAGACGCAGAAGTCCATGTCGGCCTGCATGATGTTGCCGCCTGCAAAATTGCCGGAGCGAATAAATTCCCGCTTCGCCTGGGACACCTGGCGACCCGTCAGGCTTTCGAAATCAATCTCGAGCTCGGTGTACTCCTTGCCCTCGAAGTTGTACGGCTTAGTCAAAGCGATCTTCATATCAAACCCTTAAAGAAAAAAGCCGGAAGAGCGAACCCTCCCGGCAGTGCTTAATTACGCGAGGCCAAGATCCTTGCGGACAGTTTCGAGCATGTCCTCGTCGCCGATCTTGCAGACATAGTTGAACTTGTCGATCTCCATAACGCTCTTCCCGTCAAGGTAGAGATTGAGATAGGAGACCTCAAGTTCTGTTTCGCTGTCGGTCGTCGAGCCCGTCTCAAAGGAGCCGAGGTTGATCGACTTCGGCAGAGCCTTGAGCGCAAGTCGAGCAGGCACGGTCTTGTACTTGCCGCTCGCAGCTTCGTAGACCTGCTGCGAACCGCGGATGTCAAGCGTATGAGACTTGAACGCCGCAAGCTTCACAGCATTCGGCTCAATCGTTCGCCACTGAAGGGATACCGTCATAGAGCCGAAATGCCCCATGATCGGCGTATCGATCTCGCCGGCAATACCTGCGCCGCTAACCGTATCAGTCATCGGTTCAACGTTCGGCAGCGTCACGGTAGCAGTCCCGAGGCAGTCGTTTCCTTCGCTGTACACGCGGAAGGCGACGAGGCGCTCAGGCACATTATTCGTTCCAGCCATATTTCACCTCATTAGTTGTAAAGCGTGGTCAGGTTGTTCACGTCGTACTCGAGCACGAAGTCAATTTCACGTGCCGGAGACGGCGGCGTCACATAGACGTGGAAGCAGAACTTCCCGTCCATCATGCTCGTAACCGGGTTCTCTGACTCGAGGAACTCGACTCGACCACCGAGGATGTACTGACGCGCGGCTAGGCCGTTGAGCCAGACATTCGCGGACAGGATGACCGTGTCGATCAGTCGACGGTTGGCAGGTGCATCAAGCTTCTGCCAGAACGTCTGCGTCAGCGTATTGCCAATCCAGTTGAACATTCGACGGATGCAGATGAAGGAGTCCTTCACGTCCGTCGTCGCCGGATAGGCCGCGGTTCGGTTGCCCCAACACTTCCAACCGCCCATGAAGTTGAGAGCGGTCACAACACCCTGACCGTTCAGGTATTCGCCGTTGTCCGGACCGAGCCAAACTTCCGTGCTGTCTTCGAGAACAGCCGCGGTCATCTTGAAGCCCTTGTTGGACGGAGAAACATACGGCGTATCGTCGTTTTCAGCGTCAACCTTTGCGAGAAGCGCCATGAGCTGAGAGCTCATGTTGTAGACCGTGCCATCAAGAGAGACCATGGGCCAACAAGCGACCTGCATGCGATCGGTGATGTTGTTGTCGGTCTTCCACTTCGCAACATCCGTGTAAGCCTTAACCTTGTCGGTCGGAATGTCGATCAGACAGATGGCACGGAAGTAGTCGTTGATGCTCGTTGCCTTGGCGGCCATCACGGCTGCCACCTCGGGCTTGCTGGAGAACCCCGGCGCAACAATCGTGCCCGGCACAATGCCAAAGCGCGGGAAGCACTCGTCGACAAGCTCGAGGCCGCTCTTGTTGCCGGAGACGTCAACACCGCCGACAATCGCGTCTTCTTTAACGGCGGTAGGATCAAGCTTCTGCGCGGCGAAGGTAAGAGCCTCTCCGGTCGTGCACTTGAAGGTGCCGCCAGGCTCGGTAAGAGAAGCTACGACAAGGTTGCCGTCGCCGTCGAAAGACAAGACATAGTCCGTATCCTTGACGTAAGCAGAAGCGCTCGACGGAGTAATCGTCACAGAGTCGGGGAGAATGCCCGCTTCAGCGACCACAGCCTGCCCGGTCTTAGCGTCAAGCGTAACGGTCTGCGTCGTAGCTGCGGTCTTATGCGTCTTCGGATCGAGCACATTCACAAGAATGATCGGCGAGACGGCAAAAAGCGCAAACTGCGACTTGATCGCTTCGCAGAGCGTGAAAGCGTGCTTCTTGACGCCCCCCTGCTCAGCCGGCGGAACATAACCGAGTGCGGCCACAGCTTCGTCGTAGGAATACGCCAGAACCGGCTTATTCACGCAGGTCGGATCCGTCATGTTGACAGGAGCCGTGCCAAAAACGATCGGGATGGCCGCGGACACCTCGACCGGAGGAAGCACCGTAGTCGGCACTTCAGAAACGATAACACCATGCTTATAGGCCATCGTCAGATCTCCTTCAAAATTTGCTTGGAAAGTGTATTCATCAGGTCACCCTGCTTCTGAACGCGTTGACGCGCAGCGGCCAACTCGCCCAGACAAACAAAAAGCCCGCACAGCGACGGGCTCTTATCTCTGAGTTCCTGAATATGCGGCGGATAGCCTCCGCGAAAAACCGTGTATCGCTTCAGCACACCACCGGGCAGGTCTGGACCGACGTAAATCATCGGGATCTGCACCTTCGTTTTTCTAGCCATCAATAGCCCTCCACGCCGCTTACCTGTACGGGCGAGCGGAACGTCCAATGAGTCTCCATGTCCAACTGGTAGTAAGGGAAAGGCTGCTCGGCAGGAAGCGACCAAGTCACATCGCCTCTAAGCTGATAGCGCTCGTCGAGAATCAGACCGGGAAGGCTCATCAGCTTCAGACGGATGCGCTCCATCACGTTGAGGCAGTGCTCATGACCTTCACGCGCCGAATCGACGCCGTTAGGGCAGTACGCGCCGACAACAACGACAACCGTCACGGACGTGATGTCCTGATTGCTGGAGCCGTTCTCGGCACGGACCAACACGAACGGAAAGTCATCTGACTTGCCTGCGCGCTTCGGCGGCAGGTAGTTGTTGACTACCTTCGGCTCTCTCAGCTCCTTCGACTCGGTCGGCAAAAGCAGATCTTTTACCGCCTCACCGATCAAACCTCGAAGAGCTCTGCAAAGCTCGTTTTCGACCATTCAGGCCTCCTATTTTTTGAGCAGAAACTCAGTCTCGTGAGTCAAACGCTTCTCGAAAATCTCCTGAACGCGCTTCTGAACGCTTTCGCTGACGCCCTCGTTTCCGCCCATCTGGGGGACCGACGGACCAGAAACCTTCTGGACCTTTTCGACCTTGTACTTCTTGCCCGCATGACGCCCCTTTGACGCGTGGATCTTCTCGCCTGTTCGCATGTAGATCGCATGCTTCCCGGTGCCCCATCCACCATCCCAGGCAAAACCAGTCTTGAAAGCGCCACCACGACCTTTGTAGATCGCAACACGAATCTTCTTCCGATCGGCACCTGTCGTGCTCTTTCCTTCCGGATCGTGCGCAAAATGCCGAGCGGACAGCGGTTTACCCTTCGCGTTGACGCTACCTTCAAGGCGGCTCATTGAGGCACGGGTTACGCTGATTGCGTCGCTGAGGGCTTCGCGATTGGCCGTGTAGGTCTTGCGAATGCCTTTCGTCAACGCAGTCTTTCCTGAAGTCAAAGACCGATTGATCGAGCGCATTACCGCCTTCTCCAATCCACCCTCGACGTTTCGAAGCAAAACCTTCGCGTCATTCAGCGCTGTGCCGCTGCTGCCGTCCAAAGAAATCAAGACGCTCATTGGCTCACCTTCTGACAAAGCATCACAAGTACGCCGTCTTCATCAGAAACAGACCGAACGTAATACTCGTGGCCGTCAATGACGATCAGCTCGTCTTCGACAGGAGCAGGGTCCATGTCTTCAGTTCGTACATACACCTTCAGCCTGTTGACGAATACGCCGATTCGGTAGCCGTCGTCATCCTGCGTCTGAATCACATCAAGCAAGGCGACAATGCGACGACCTTGTATCTCGTGCCACTCCGCGAAGATGCGCGGATCAAGAAACGTCTTTGAGACGTCTGCCTTGAACTGCTTCTTGTAGTCAATCGCCATCGGACACCTCCGGCATGTCGGCGAAGGCCGCATCAATGCCGGAGCGCTTGGGCTTCCTTGTGGTAGCAGCCTTCTTCTGCTTGACCGACGGCGGAGTTGGCTTAGTCGTTTCGACAACACCGCAGGCGCGGGCAAGGCCAGCACCAACAAGTGCATCGGCCATCGCATCGTCTGCGTCAACGATCTCGCCGGTGGCGTATCGCGTGCGCTCGTACAAAACGCTCTGAAGAATTTCGATTTGCATCTTTCCCTCCAAGAGGGAGATGGCGAACCACCTCCCTCACCGTTTATTAGGACAGGCAGTCGACCAGGTGGAAGCCGTTGACCTGCTGAATGACCGGCAGGGGACGGGACTTGATCTGAACGATGCGACCGCTCGGATTGGCACGCTGAACCCAAGAATCGGGAACGCGAGCGCCTTCATAGAACTTCACGTCGTCATCACCGGCAAGGGCCACGACACCGTAAGCGAGCATCGTCTTCGTGTCGGGAGAGGCGAGCAAGCAGGCGGTTTCGGGGACCATCGGAACTTCCTTGCCTTCGTCGTTGATGTACCACTCGTCGTAGGCGTAGATGTCGATGCCGACTTCGTTCAGGTAGCCCATGTACGTCACACCGCTCGGGAGTTCCTGCGGCTTGATGAAGCCGAGGTCGACGCGGCGGTTGTCAAGGCACTTGGCCTCGATGAACTTCTTCATGAGAAGGTCATAGACCTTGGAGCCAAGGATCATGTCACGCGGAGCAAAGCCGCCGTTCTTGACCATGGCTCGCTTGATAGCACGAATGTCGGCGAGGATGTCGGCGGCAGTAACGTCCGTAGCAGACCACTTCTTCGTGAGCGTCGTCTTCGGCTTTTCGTTTTCGCCAAGGCCGCCCCAGAAATTGATAACTTCATCGTAGCCGGTGCCCTTGACCGTGACCTTGCCGCTGAAAAGGGCTTCAGCGCACATGGCTTCTTCACGACGAGTGATGATGTCATCAAGATCGGAAAGATCGCGACCGAGAATTTCGGCTGCACGTTCTTCGGGCGTCTTGCCAGCGTAGACCGTTTCGCCCGGGAGACGCTTGAGCATGTCTTCGGCGGTCGTCACACGCATCGGAGAGAGTTCCGGTGCTTCGAAGCTGTTCGTGGAGTAGCCTTCACGTTCAAGGACCACGCCGCCGACCTTCGGATTGACGAAGGGAGCGATCTTGCGACCACCCTTGCCGACGATATCGAAGTCGATCTTCTGGGTGTTGAACGTCGGACGATAGCCGAAGTAGCGATCACGAAGCCACGTGTTGTTCGTCTTCTTGCCGGCTTCGACCATGGCCATCATGGTACGGGTAGTGAACATATCCATTTGTGTTTCTCCTTAGATGGACGGCTTGAAGAAAATGCCGACCTTGCGAGCGGACGCCTTGAAGTCGGCGACAGCAGCGGCGTTTTCCGTCTTGAAGCTGAGTGCGTTTTCGTTGAACTCACCCGTGAGATAGACGGCGGCCTCGACTGCCGCATCCGTCGTATCGACGTCTTCCGCGAGCACTGCATAGACCTCGGAAACCGTGGTCTTGCCGGCGTTAACCGTGCAGAGCGTACCCGTCGCATCGAGAAGGGCACCACGCTTAAGAGCGCCCTGCGAAGCCTTCACCGTCATCGCATCGGCGACTACCGGCATCATCTGAGACGCGGCAAAAAGGTTGTCAGCCGTCGTCGTGTACTTTTCCTGTGCGAGCATAAAATCTCTCCTTACTTCTTTTCGAAACCGCGAGCACCGGCGGCGATGATTCGATCAAGCGCCTCCTGATTGACTTCGCCTGGAAGATCAATGCCGTGAACATTGCCTTCAACTGCGGCAATGCCTTCAAGGCACTTGGAGTCTTCCACCATGCCCTCGCCTGCACGCTTGTTGCTTGCCTTTTCGGCCTTGACAATGGCAACGGCAAGTTCTGCGCCGGTCATCGTCTTTTCGCCGTACTTGGCTTCGGCAACCAGCTGTTCGTAACCGGGAAGGGCACAATCTTCGATGTCCTTCATGCGGTCACGCTCAGCCTTTGCGCCTTCAGCACGAGCCTCATTGCGGATAGCCTCGACGAGGTCGGGATAGTCCGCCTTCAAAGAATCAAGATCCATACGGACCTCCTTCTGAACTGCGGACGCTTTATGCTCCGCTTTGATAAAAGCCTTCGGCATGCCGACGAAGTACTTCGCCTCAGCCTTCAGGCCGTTCAAGTTGACAAAGCCGTCGGCGGCAGAGTTTTGAACCGTTGCCGTATCGTCGACCTCATCAGCCAGGCCAAACTCAACAGCTTCTTCAGCCGTGAAGTAAGTCGTGGCATTAACTTTTTCCTTGATCTCGTCAGCCGTGCGGCCCGTCTTCTCGACATAGATGCTGATGAGGTTTTCCTCCAGCTTCTCGATGTCGTCGGCGGCCTTTCGCATATCGTCCGTAGTGCCGACAGCGACCGAACTGACCTTGTGGATCATCATCATCGAGCCGCGAGGCATGATCACCTTTGCACCCGGCACACTCGTGATGATCGTGGCCGCACTCATCGCGGCCCCATCGACGCGGAAGGTGATCTCACCCTTATGCCCCTTCAAGAGCGAGTAGATGGACAGGCCCGTGTAGACAGCACCACCGAAGGAGTTGATCGAGATTTCCAACTTCGCATCAGTCGGGATGCTGCGAAAATCCTTCAAAAACTCGTCTTCGTTAAAGCCCTTGTCCCACGGATCGTCCTTCGACCCGCCTACGTAGCCGAAGAGGTCGAGCCTTGCGTTTTCCTCGCCCTCCTTGGCTTTTACGTTCCAAAATCGGTTCATTCTTTTTCCTCCTTCTCCTCGATCGTCCCGCCTGACGTGCTCAAGCCCGCTGCTTTCAGCAGCGCTTCTTCTCGCGTTCGCGTTCTGACGATGGACTCCATGCGCATACCCGTCATCTCAGCGGCTTCACGACTGATCGTGCTGAAGCCGTTCTTCACGCGGACAACTGCGGCATTCGCTTCCTTAAGCGGATCGAGCTGGCCCTGAGCGTCGCCGTGCCACTCAGCACCACTCCACGCGGCACGAACTGCAGGATCAGAGAAGAAGCCAGGAGCCTTGATGCGACCCTTGGCGACGGCCTCTGCCAGCCACTCTTCGTAGACAGGCTGACAGAAGGAAGACACAAGCCAGTCGCGGCGCATGCGGAACATCTTCCAAGCCTCGAGCAAAGCGGCGCGACTTGCGCTGTAGCTCGAAGTGAAGTGCTTGAGCAAAAGTTCGTACGGGATCTCGAGTGCCGCGCCAATGTGGCGGCAAACTGCCTGCACGTAACCGTCAAAAGCGACGGACGGACGCTTCGGGTCCGCGATCTCAACCTTCTCGCCTTCTGCCAACTGGACGATTGCGCCATTCCCAAGCTCGTAAGCCTGAGGGTCAGGATCAACCCTCTGCATAGCAGGAAGGCCGCCACCACCGAAAGGCTCATCCTCTGACGGATTCGGCGTCGTCACGAAAACCGTGAACATGCCGCTGACCACGGCGGCCATCAGCTCGGCATCGCTGTAGCGCTTCAACTGCTTCAGCTCTTCGATGACCGGTGCAAGAATCGGAACGCCTCGACGCTGTGCCGGTCGCTCTACATCAGTCATCACGTGAAGCACATTGCGTCGTCCGGTGCGCTCACCAAAAATCGGCACTCGCGTCCACTTGGCCCTAGCGGCTTCAAGCGCTCTAGGAATCGCCCGAGGGTGCTTGTTCGCCACATAGACCGCCACGGCATCGCCGTACTTGCCAACCTCAACGCCTCCAAGTACGTTTTTGCCGACCAGGCTTTCACTGAGCGGATTGCAAACTCGGTCTGCTTCAATAATCCCGACGCGCATGTCGTAGATCGAGCCTGCGCGGCGAATCATGGGCATCACAACGAAGCAATCGCCGCTCATGAGCGTCGAGAGAACGACAAGCGACTGAAGCTGGTAGAAGTTCTGGCGACGTTCCGCGTCACACGCTACCGACTCAGCCCACAAGCGCCACTCGCGCTCGGTGTTGGCTTCCCACTCTCGAGCCTCTTCATCAGAAAGTCCGAGGAAGTGCGCATCAACCTGCGCATTCAGGCTCAAGCCGGAACCAACGACGTTCGTTCGGATCGTCTTCAAAGCCCCGGTTGCAATCGGAGCCGTCATGAAGAGCATGCGCGAGCGTTCTCGCAGAGTCTCGATGTTGTCTACGATGTCTTCGTCCGCGTCTGTCGTACCGCTACGCCAGCCAATCATCGACTTCTTTGCGTAGCTTGCGCCACCGTGCGAGTAGCCGCTATTCAGAAGCATCATCCTCTGACGAGAAGCGACTCGACTCAGCGCCCAGCCTGGCGCGATTGCGCCGATGGCCTTATCTAAAAGATTCATCGCGTCATCTCCTACAGGTCACGAGGCACGCCGCGATAGACGCGGCTTCTGCCCGCGGCCTCAAGCGCCGCAACTTCCTTTCGCCAGTACGCGATCATGTCCATGATCTGGCGAAGACTTGCTCTAGTCAGCGACCGAGTGCCGATCGTGTACGACTGACCGGCGGCAACAGCCTGAGAAGCCTCAAGCCAGAGCTGGAGATTCTTCTTCGCTTCTTCAAGCGTGATCCAAGCCATGCGGCCTCCTAAAAAAGAAAGCCCCCGGAGCCGAAGCGCCGAGGGCATTTTGTGAAAGTCACCTTTCAGTGCGATCATTGTTCAGCCGGAAACCCAAATCGGCATTCCACTAACCACACTAAAAGGTGATATATGAGCGCAAAGAATCGCGAGGAGGCTCTACTTTTCCTGAAGCTGATGGCACCCAAAATTACCCTGGATCCCGTCCCAAAGAATTCCGAAGGCCATCCCAAGGCGTTTGAACGTACCATCGCATTCAACACTCGAAAGCTAAAAGCCGCGCTCCTTGAGATCGAAAAAGAACTCGAAAGGATCGATGAAGAAGAAAGCAACTCACATTGACTTCCCTTCTCCGCCGTATGATGCAATAAGCATCTCCGCGCATGCTTCATAGTCTTTAATTAGATCGTCGAGGCGCTTCCTGCAGTACGTAACAACGTGATGTTCGGTTGCCACCTCGACGATTTCCTTGTGGATGCCGTCCATCGTCTCCAACAGCCGACGCTGTGAAACGCGGACAGGTATCCCCTCTTGCTTTCGGTTCGTCATCTCTTGCTCCTAAAATTCAACCCCACGAGACACCGTTCCTCGGCGTCGTGCCGGGCGCTGTGCCTGTTGCTCGCGCTGATACTGACCAGAGTAGTAGCTATCGAGCATTTCAAAGTTCGGATTCAGCGCTTCCATCGCGGCAGTCGCATAGACCGCGCAGTCCAGAGCCTCATTGCGCTGGCGAAGCTTCACCCAAACGAGCCTCGAGCCGTTCTTGTCTCGGACAACTTCCTGCTTTTCAGCGGTAAGCTGCTTGAAGAAGTCTTCCGTGAATCCCGCGCCCTCATTCGCATCAAAGTGAACGAAGTTCGGACCCGCTTCGGGCACGTCAAGACGATCCATCACCTTGCGCTTGCCGGCATCGACACCGAGCGGGAAAAGCACAGCCTTCTCGGTACCGGCACGCCTCGGCTTACCTACGAAAGGCAATTCCGCGCCGCCTCGCCCCTTGATCGAGAAAACTCTTTGTCGCTCCCTCGACCGCGTGTAGGCGTACACGTTGTTCGTGTACAAACCGTCACCGGAGTCGATAAAGACACAAGAGACAGGCATCTTCACGCCGCTCGAGTGCTTGTACTCAGTCTCGAGCACGCCGTCGAGCATTTCCCACGTCTTGGGGTCATCGGGCAAGCCGTAGAGCACTCGATGACAAATCCCCCAGCACTCGCGATCGCGGCCCCACCCGTAGATGGAGCACTCGAGGCGATTGCGCTGAACGTCAACGCCGGCAGTAAGCATGAGGACTCCTTCCGGCAAGTGCTCGGTCGGATACTCCTCGCGTCGGTCTAGCAGCTGGTCAAAGTCCCCTTCATCGGGATTGATCGCTGTGAAAGGTTCTCCAAGCTTCAAGTTGATGAACTCCCTCAGCTTTTCGCGATTGTTTTCAGCAGTGCACGAAACCCACTCTTCGACCAAGCCGTGAAGCGTGACCCAAGGTGAGTAAAGCGCATTGCACTGATACCCCTTGACAGAATGGCCCGGGTTATGCGCGATCCATCGACCAGTAGACAGCATGTTCAGGTCAGGACGGTACGGGCCGCGAGTCTTCGCGCCGCACTCAGGACAGTACATGGCCGCCGTCATCGGCAGCGCGTTCCCGTCCTCGTCCTTGTCCCACCTGACCAAATCCCACACGAGACGATGCTCATGACCACAGTGCGGACACTTGACGTAAAAATACCGTTGATCCGATTCCTTGAAGGCTTCGTAGATCTTGGACTCTTCCGTCGTGGTAGGCGTCGAGACAAGCACAATCTTTCGACTGGCTTCAAAGTTCGCAGTACGCTGTACCGCAAGCTTGATCGGATCGCCTTCCTTCGTCACGCCGTAGCGGTCAACTTCGTCGCACAGCAGAACACGAATCGGACGAGAAGCCAAACCCGCAGGCGAGTTGGCACCGACTAGTGCCAGATAGCCGCCCGGGTAGTGCTTCATGCGAATCGTCGTCGACGACTTGCGAGAGGTCCCCTTCTCGTCCTTGCCTTCCTCGAGTTTTCCCTTGAGTCCTGGCGAGTAAGCGAACATCGGTGAGATGCGCTCTTTCGAGAAGGCTTCGGCCATTTCAACCGTTGGTTGAAGCATCAGCTGCGGGGAAGGTTCTTGGTCGGCGTAGTAGCCCATGATGCCCAGAAGGGCTTCCGACTTGCCGAGCTGAGAACTGAACATTAAAACAACCTTTTCGGTCTCGCGATCAGTCGCAGCATCCATCGGCTCTTTCAGGTATGGAGTTCTACTGGTGCGCCACTTGCCCGGCTCAGGCGACGTGCCCGGCGGTACGACGCGGAACTCATCCGCCCATTCGCTACCCGTCAGACGTGAGATAGGTCGGCAGATCCGAGCAAACTCGTCACTCCAAATCCCCATCTTTCACCTCTTCGTCGGCAGAGAATTGGCCGCCGTGAATCTTCTCAAGAAGTTCGTTGAACATCTGCTCCAAAACGGCCTCAACGTCACGCTGGCTTCTGTGCTCGAGCAGGCCCGCAAAGCGAGAAGGAGCGGCAAGGCAAAAAGAGCGAAGCCTTTCAGCCGTTGCACGGGCATCCGCTTTCACGTCGGCCACGGCAACGAACTCGCCGCGCATAACCTTCGCCTCCATCTCCTTGATCTCAGCGAGGTACGTTTCCTTCTTCGCGCGAGCTTCATCAAATGACAAAAGGCCTTCGGCTTCTGAAGCTTCCCTTTCTCGTTCTTCTTTTTCACGGGACTTTTCTTCGTCCAGTTGAGCAACAATTTTCAGCGCATCATCGACCGGAATCTTTCCGTCAGTGGTTTTTGGAATGATGTTGCGCTGGCACTGCGAGACCACCCAAGAATGCGAGCGACCAATCATCCTCGCAAACTCTCGAATTCCCGCTGTTTTCAGCGACATACGCTCCTCCAGTAAACACAAACAAAAGCCGAGCGATAAGCCCCTTTTTAGTGGTCAGACCACGTTTTGAAAAATTGCATCTAGACGACCTTCGGGACTCGCGAGACCCGCACGGGGGCAAATCCCCTGGGAGGACCCTTCCTCCTCTGCCCTAGTCATCTTTCTCAGCGCCGCACATGACGACGCTTCATCGTCTCGACGCGGACCTGCGCAAAGGAGATCAGCTCGTCGATCAGGTCATTGATCTCCGCCTCTGACAAATGCTTGCGCAAGTACTTTGCAGGCAAAGTGATTGAGACATCCTTCGGCCCATTGGCTGCGGTATATGCCTCATCCATAAACTTCTTGACTTCGGACTTAATCCCCATATCTTCCTCACTGTTGCGGTTGAGCCGGCACCGGCTCCTGGCCCTTGTCATCAGTCACAGCATCGTAGACAGCATTGCCTGCCATCGATCCTGCGAACGATCCGGCAACAGTAGACCAGAAGCCACTGTTGGAAGATGCCGGCACCTGATTCACTGTTTGGTTGATAACTGTTGTGTTCTTCTTCACAACGGTCGTGCGCTTCGGTGCATAGCTCTTCGTAGTAGCGGGACGGGAGAACGAACGTCCACCGCTGAACCCACGACCGCCACGTGCTTCTGCCGCTGTAGAAACGAAAAAGGCGACCACAATGGCCGCCACAATAGCTTTCTTCATTTTGTAACTCGAAATTGAAAAGCCCCCGAGGTTTCCCCCGAGGGCTTCAAAAGCTCTTATTTTCATCAAGCTTTTAGAACTACGTTACCCGTTGTCGTCAAAGATAAATATGTTATCTCACATCCATTCTTTAGAACGCTTTTACCGGACGTTTCGAATTTGTCAAATAAACATTTCCATTTGACTCAAAAACATCCCCCAAAAGAACTCTCAAAATAATTTTCGCTCTTGCAACATCTTTAGGGAAAACAATTTTCGAATCATGCACAGAATCCATATTCAAAATCTTGTCAAAATGCTGAACCTTCGAAAAACTAGAAGCGAAATCAGAGCCGCTGTTAAGCACTAACCAAACTAACCGTCCAATCTGCGACGAATCACTAGTTTTCGCAATTTCTGAGGACTTTTCTTCAAAAATAGGGTTCGAAAAAAAACGTTCCAAGTCAGCTTGTGTAGCTCCAGGAGCGTAAGTTTCATCAAACTTCGGCAACGCCCTTCTAATCGTATTCACGTTTGCAAAGGTCAGCGTATTTTTTTCGAGACTGTAAGAGCCTGCCAATGAACTCGAAATTGTCAAATAACTTTCTGTCACGCGCCTGACATTTTGAGTCCAATGAAAGAGGCGCCCAGGCTTCAGAAGTAAGGCCCTAGAAAATCTTTGGATCATAATTTCATCCGTAATTGCTGGTGCCCAAAATAGCAACGCCCGACATGTATCAAGCTCATCGAAGCTAGAAATTTGATCAGACGTTTCGCCCCCTATAAGCCTCCTCATCCCAGCAACAACACCGTCCATGTCTCCGTAGTTACTAATTGTCAGCCTCTCATCATCGTCAGCCTTGTATCGACCGTCATACGGAACACTATTCAAAGTCGAGAACTTATTCCATTGCTCCTGAAGCTTTGCAGATGCATCCTCTCTTGCAGTCGTGTCAAACGGTACGCCTAACACATCCGCCGATCCATCTTCACCAGAAAATACAGCTCCACAAACAAAATCTAAATCTTTACTCATCTTAGGCCAAACCTGCAAAATTGGGAAACTACAGCGGCGCGGTTCAGTTTTAATGGGTGCAGTCTTTTATTTGCCACCAACAAGGTCACCGTTTTCCCGTCCTCCAACTCAGCTTCATAAAAGTACAAACCGCACACTCTCAGCAGAGGCGAAAAAGGGATTGTCATCGAAGTCCAAGCCAAAACAATCAAGAACAATCCGCCCGCAATCCATCCAGTTGCTCCTTGAGCTTCAGGTTGCGTAAAAAACAACGGGAGGACGTAAGGCAAATATCCTAATAAACTGTCTGATCCGATTACCTTGATAGATTTTACCTTGATCGGGCTAGGCCCCACAACCTTCGCAAAGCATATTAACAACCAAACTTCTATTTTTCCGATTACCAAGTTTGCTACAGTAGCAACCACTAGCAACCAGACCACCGGGTCAGCGTAGGACGAGCACCAGGAAACCAATTCTGCAGGGAACTGCTCAATGAGTGAATCGGCAAACACGAACACATACGAGATGCTGATAGGGACAACCGTAGACAAAGCAATCAATGCTCTGTAAAGCCCATTCATTTTTGCCACCCAACAAAAGCGCTATCTTCATGATTAAAAAAGCCCGCAGGACATCTCCTACAGGCTCAATCTTCTTTTAGTGTCCAACCCCACCTACGCAAAAAGGCATGCCGTTTTCTGAAGATACACGTATCCCCGAAAACGGCCCCGCTGATCACACAGCTTCAAATTGTTACTGCTGAGTATAACTCATTTTGGCGGCATTCCTTCGAGTTTTAGGAGATTGTTTCGAATCATCTTCCTACCCATCTCCACCAGTCCATCAAACTCCCGCTCGTGAAGATTGATGCGATGGTACTTCCTCAGGATGCGCTTCAGGTCCATGAAAGGCACGTTGAAGGCGTATGCAACACCGACAACCATCTTCGCCTTTCTGTAGCGTTCCGGCGCAACCGGAAGACGTTCCCACGCCCTCTGTACAAGCAGGGCATCGCTGACATCCACCGGCGGCGGTCCGTCATGCCGTTCGACCGGCGCGTCATTGTCTTTCTCATCGTTCGGCACGGCTTCCATGAAGGCACAGAGCGGAGAGCGTCCCTGTCGCTTCGGGTCTTGGTTCCACCGTCCCCAGTTGATCAGACGGTCTTCGAGAATCTTTTCTTCAGCGTTCATTCGTTTTCCTTGCTCCAGGCGTTTCGGCATGCCGCGCAACACCATCTTTTCACCAACTTACCCGCCTTAAGATCATCGGGGCTCACTCGTTCAATCGCCTTTCCGCAAAACAGGCACATCGTTACAAGCATCGGCCTCGGTCCTTCTGGCCTTCTCTCTTCAATTGCCGCACGCATGATCCACTCATCGCTTCTGGCAGCTCGGTCAGCATCATCCATGCTTCACCTCATCAATAAAAACTTTTACCCCCGGCTCGGGTCCGTATGCCTTTCTGGCCCTGCTGTCGATCACCTGCGAGTCGTCCTCAAAAACGATCCTGTTCATACCGTCCAGAATCGCCTTCTGGACGTTGTCAAGGTCAGGCTTTGAGACGTGATGGTCGACCCCCTGCAAAGCCGCCAGACGGCGTTTTTTCGACCACGATGCGGGTACAGGGAACACAGCGAGAATGTCAACGCGCACTGCGTTCGGTTTTTCGATCTTTCTTTTGCCGACCATGGCTTCCCTTGCTCTTGCCGTCACAAGAGCCTCGTATTGACGCGTCTTGGTCGGTGTGAACGTATGCCCAGTACGCGTGAAGCGCGGACGTCCTTTGGGGACCGGAGCCCCCTCAATCGTGAAACTAATCATTTGTCCTTTCTCCTCAGTCCGTCGTAATAACCCTGCACGAATGCGGCTCTCTTCTTTGGATTCATTCGAGCCGTGAGGCTCTGGTATTTCGCCATCGACTCACCGCGTAGTGCGGCAGATCGTCCGAGGCGATATTCGTCACTTTCTTTCATGCCCCCTCCTTTTTTCATTCATTCCAGTCATCTCCTTCGAATACCCAAGCCACGTACATCGCGAAGAGCAACACCAGGCCAATCAAACACTCAATCGCATCCATTCCTCCTCCTTTCTAGGTCCCCCGTGAGATGATTGAGGCTGTGTTCCCCAACACGTCCATCAACCAACCCACGGAGAAAAACATGCTTGAGTTCCTTTCTTCGTTAATCGCTTCGCTCATTGGTCCGGTCATCAGTCGAATTCCGAACAAAGCGGAGCTGCCCTATGCCAGCGTCGTCAAATACGACTCTCGTGGTGATGATCGACTTGCTCTTCTCGTGAAGGTCTTTCCTAGCAGCGCCCCAACGATCCTCACGCGCCTGGAAGCTAAAGAAGTCCTCATCTTCGAGGTTGACTTTGGTCGAAAAGGTCGCAAGCCTTGCAATCCACCTTCCAAAAGCGTCAATCTCGACATCGTTTGCGGGAAAACGTCGCATCCGTTCTACTTCTGGATCACGACCGAACAAGCCTGCGTAATTGATGAAGTCAACTTCGTCATCCGTACAAACCACCTTTTTCAGAAGCTCAAGTTCTCGTTCAAGCCCCTCAACGCGAAACCGTAAGTCCCTGACCTTTACCCAAAGCGCGGCAATCGCACAGCTCGAGATGGCGAATAAACCCAAACCAATGTCCACACCTATCTCCTTGTTAAAAATCGATGTCGTTCTTCCGCATGCTCGGCCACGAGAGCCGGATGAACTTGCATGTTTCTTTGAGCCGGTCGTACTCCTGCTCTCCTATCGCGGTCTTCAGCAACGCCGGATCGGCGTTGGTGATCCAGATAGTCGGAAGCTGAGTGTCGTAGCGTGCGTACAAGACCTCTGAGAGGACTTCCTTTGTGATCGGCTTCGCGTCTTCCTTGGCGACCTCGTCAACGACAAGCAGCGGACACGTTTTGTAGGCTCTTTTCACGTCTGAGGTCGTTTTTCCCGGCTCTCGGCATCCCCAGGAGTCGGCAACCTTCTGCCCCATCTCATGAGCCGTCGTGTAGATGCCTGCGCACTTACTCAACAGCTCCTGAAGCACCGCACACGCCAGATGGGTCTTGCCGGTCCCGCATTCGCCGATGAAAACCATTCCTATGCCCGACTGGCGAAGCGCGTCGAACTTTGTGATGTAGGACTCGGCAATCTTGAGCACCTTCGCTTTCTGGTCGTTCCCATCGGTTCTGAAGGATGCAAGCGTTCTGGATCGGTACTTGGTCGGGATGGCCGTTCGGTCCAGCGTCTGCTCATACGCGCGGCGCTTTTCAAGCTCTTCACGTTCCTTTCGTTCGCGCTCTTCGTCTTCCTGCCGCTTCTGCAACTGGATCGCTCGGCACTTCGGACATCCGCTCGCATTCTTGAGCTCTCCCTTCAGGTAGGTCAGGTGCGAGATATACCGCCCATGCTCTGGGCATACCCGCTCCTCTTCACCCTCGGCAAAGCCCAACAGGCCGACCAAGCCTTCTGCTTTTTTCATGTTGTTTCCATCAATCCACGATGATCGTTACGCCGTCGTCGGCGAGCTTTTCGTTTCTGCCTTCACCTCGGCAGCAGGCCTGAAGTCGTTCTCGGTATTCAGCCGTCTGGGTGACGTTCTTCGCATTTTTAAAGCTCCGTACAGATGCCTTCATCAGGTGCCCTTTCATCCAATCTGGACCGCTATGCAATTTGCGAACATTGGACTGCCAGGTGCGTTTCCAGTCCGCCGATAACGGGTCTTTAGCCTTCACCTGCCAGTAGTCCTTGAAATCCTCCCAAGCCTTATCCGGGTCGATTTCAGGTGCAACCTTTGCGCAGTATTCACGCCAGTCATCAGGAAGCACTTCAATCGTTAGACGAGTGCGCTTCGATCGAGAAGCTTTCTCTTGACTATTCTGTTTTTGCTCATCCTGATCGTCATCAAGCGGCGGGGGAGGCTCGCAAGCGGCAATATCCTGCTCCTGCTCCTGCTCCTGCTCCTGTTCCTGGATGTTCGATGCCGTCGACATGGCATCCCTGATGGCATCCTTTAAGGCATCCGGAATGCCTTTCTTCATGCCATCTGAAAGACTGTCTAAGAAGGGCTTTAAGCGCCGGAGACTCTCATCACGCAACGGGCACTCTGGCATCAGATCAATCAACTCCCCCCATGACGCGAGCGAATTCGGTCCATTGGGCGGGTTGTACTTAAGAAAGTTCGGAGCAACCATCAGCCCTGCCTTCACGTCTACCATCAGCATCCCCATCAGGCATGCCTCTTCGATGGCATCGGACATGGCATCGGCTTGCCATCCGAGTTCGTACGCCAGTGCCACCGGGCGTGATCTGAGCATGCCTAGAGGCGTGGTATCTGGATGTGTCAGCACCAGGAAGAACGCCAACTTCGCGTTGTCAGAAAGAGAGCGAAACTTTTGGTCGTTCCAGATGCGAACGTCAATTTTTCGATAGCGGGCCATAGCAACGTCTCACTCAGAAATCGAGCGCGATCTTTTCGCGCATGATTGGGAGATTCGCGAACTTCTCTCGCAAAAACATGAAGTACCCGCGCGAAATACCTTCAGTCTTCCACTCGGAGGCCGACGATGGAGTTACGCCACAAATGCGAGCGACCGCACTGGTCCCACCAAGTTCGTCAATTACGCGAGCGCTGAAAGCGGGATCGAGTCTTTTTTGCTTCTTCAGTTTCTTCTGCCTCATATTCATTCCGGTGTATCGAAGTAAACCTACTGCCGAAGTATACGGCATACCGTAATAGACAAGCAAGCCAGTTGGCAGTTATATTTCAGGCATGCCGAAACATTTAATGGAGTTTCAAATGGGGACGCTCGCAGAACGTGTGGCGGAAGCCCTAGAGCAAGCTCAGGCAACCGCCCCTTACAAAAACAAGGCTGGTCTCGCAAAACATTGCGGAATCCGCCCTTCTTCAGTAACTGACTGGTTTTCTGGTAAGACAAAGACAATCGGATACAAGCACGCGATCCTTGCCGCAGAATATTTGCAAGTAAGCGCGTCGTGGCTCGCAGACGGGACAGGAGACATGAAGTCTCCATCTGTAAGAACTTATGAAGGAATAGAAAACGGCGGCACCCTCGTCGACTCGGAGTTCGTCATCATCCCGCAATACCATGTGCAAGCCTCTGCCGGTCCCGGCAACGAAAATGAAATCATCTTTGAGGAAGTAAAAGACCCTGAAGGCGGCTTCATAAAGCCTCGTTCTTGGTTCCAAACACACCTCATCAACCCCGACAACTGCAAAACGTTCCTAGTGCACGGCGACAGCATGGAGCCGTATCTTTGGGACGGAGACAAAATACTTGTTGACTGTTCGCCAGGGGACATCATCAGTGGAAAGGTCTACGTCTTCATGATCAACGGGAAGATGCGCGTAAAAGTGCTACGACCGCTCATCAACGGACTTCTGATACGCTCCTTCAATCCCGAAATACCAGACGAAACGCTCACTGCAAACGATCTGGAGACATTCAAGCTCATCGGTCGCGTAAGAGACCGCGCCGGCCACAGCTGGCTCTAAATAAATCCTTCTTCCAAACCAAGCCCGCACTTCGCGGGCTTTTTTTTTCGGCATGCCTTGATCTAACGCAAAGATGCGACGGAATGCCGAAGCATCGACTTGCCTACACAATACGGCACACCGTAATATTTAGATTACGGAATGCGCGACAACATCTTCGATTTACCGTACATTCCACCCGAGGTGCAACGCCACGGGGAGACATGAAAACGCGGACGCGTGGTGGCAGGTGTTGAGAAGCACGGAGCGGCGGACGTAGCGAATTCAGCCTTTTCAAGGCCATGACGGGAAGACCGGGTTTTCGCAGAAAGTCGATCTAAACGCCTTCGCATGAGGGCTTTTAGATCGGTTTTCTAATAGCAACTGAGTACCGAAGGAAAACATCATGACGAACGAAGAACTTCACCTTATCAAGCGCGCCCTCGCAGCCATCAACACCGTCGGCCACTTGGCACAGAATGACTTTAACCAGTTTCCGATTGATGCCGCCAACGAACGAGTGCTTAACATCCTCAAGGAAAGCGTCGAAAGGCACATCGCCTGGCTTCAGGACGCGAAGGCAGATATTGAGAAGGCTATCGAAAAGGCCAGCAAGTAACAACTACGAGAGGAGGCACCCCTCCTCCTCCTCAAAGATCACGGCCGTCTCGCGGGCACCCGCAAAGAGCGACACGCGGGACGGCTTACCAGAAAAACAGGGAAGCGCGTTCAATCTGCGCTATGGCACGGTGCCTCTGGATCTTGTCGAAGCGTTTCTTCAAGTGCAGCGACCTCTGTAAGCCCAGACTCATGATGAGTCAACTGGAAATACAGAGCTTTCAGATATAGAGAGTCATGAGCGGCCAGATCGAACTGACAAGCCTCATCTGAGCCCATCTCGGCCGGTCCAGCCACAACGATCTGCCTTGACAGAATCAAAGCCTTGATCAGCTCGAATGCTTCCTGGTTAGAGAATTTTTTCAACATCTTTCACCTTTCAGTGTGAGTTAAAGAAATGCCGAACTGACGAGCCCGGCCTTCTAATGATCGCACTGAAAGGTGGCCCACTCAAGTTTCTTCATCGAGGCAAGCTGAGTGGGCTTTGTATTTGGAGAACACCATGCCCGGCAATGAATTTGACGTCAGGCTTGCGCATTACCTCCGCTCACAAGGCCGGGAAACCTGCGGCGAGACCGACGTGCATGAGTTCGCGCTCATGAGCATCAAGAATGCCGCAGACCTCGCCTTCTACATGAAGACAGAACCGACTGTGATCTACTGTCCTCTCGCAGAGAAGTACGCGCAGGTCGCCTGCAACGTCCAGTGCATTCTTGACGAGCTTCGTTAACGAGGTGAGGGCAAACGGCGTGACGCAGACCGTGCAAAACATAGCGTGTGCGCCAACACACGACTCCCACGGTTTCCAAAGTCGGGGCATCTGCAGGCGAGAGGCTTTTGCGTTCACCCCGGCTCCCTCACCCACCACAAACCAAAAGACATTCACGCGCCCTTGCCCGTGCCATCACGAGCCGGCAGTTCTTCCGAGCGAGGGCGTCTGAATGTCTTTTCTTTTTTCGGAGGCGTCATGAAGCGCTTTATCTCTTACCTTGACGGTCTCGCACGTCGCACCTACTTCGGCACGGACGGCACTGAGCCTCATCGCCCCGGCTTCGTCGGCTCCCTCATCGAGGGCCTCGAAGGACTGATCGGGTTCTTCGGTTTGGTGATCCTACCGGCCATGGCGGCCGCAACCCTCTACCACTGGTTTTTTGACTGAGGAAAACGCCAATGAAAGCGGAACTTCGAAAAACCCTGAGCCCCCGTGAAGTCGAGTACCTCACGCTCGTCGCAAAAGGGCTAAGGCGTCGAGAAATCGCCGAAGTCATGGGCATTGCGACAACCACCGTCAAGTCCCACCACGAAGAAGCGTTGCGAACACTCGGCGCGAGAACGGCTGCCGAGGCGGTCTACGAAGCCTTCCAAAAAGGCATCTTCAAGGCAACCAAATGAGCTATTCCGACCCCGTAAAGACAATCGAACACATACCACCCGACTTCGACATGAAACGCAAGACACCAAAGCGACCGCTCGAACAGCGTAAAAAAGCAAAGCAGGCTCGGCAGAACGTCGAGCCTTTTTCATGTGAACAACCATCGCTGATCTGGAAGGTCGTTGTTCTCGTAGGAGCGCTCGCAATTGTTGCGGCAGCGATCTTTCAAGGAGTTTTGAATGGCAGCAATTAAGACTGCAGAGATGGAACGCGATGCCTGGCTACAAGAACGTAGCAAGGGCATCGGCGGTTCAGACGTTGCAACCGTCCTCGGCCTCAACCCTTACAAGACGCCGCTGAGCTTGTGGGAAGAGAAGACCGGCAAGACCAAAGGCTCACCGGCAGGGGAAGCTGCCTACTGGGGAACCACGCTTGAAGACGTGGTTGCGAAAGAGTTCAGCAAGCGCACTGGCATGAAGATTCAGCGCGTGAACTTCCTTCTTTCGACCGGCGAAGACGGGTGGATGCGCGGCAACATCGACCGAGCAATCGTCAACGAACAGATTGCCAAAACGGTCCGTGTCAACAAGCCCGCGAAGGCAGCCGAAACCGGCCTCATGCTTTCGACGGACGTCGGCCTCGAGTGCAAGACCGCCAACGCCTTCATGGCTGACAAGTGGGGACCTTCGCAGGAAGATGAGATCGTGTCCGGCAAGGTCGTCACCGATCACCAGATTCCGCTCTACTACGAAACGCAGATTCAGTGGTACATGGCGGTGACGGGCATCAAGAAGTTCTATGTCGCTGTTCTCATCGGCGGTCAGGACTTCCGAATGTACGAAGTGCGGCGCGACGAGGACGTGATCAAAGCCATCGTCGAAAAGTGCCACGCCTTCTGGTTCAAGAAGGTCCTCGCTGACGTCCCTCCCGATCCGATCAATGCCGACGACATCAAGAAGCTGTACGCCCGCGATGACGGCGAGATGGTCGAGGCCAGCAACGATGAAGCGGCCGACATTGGCGAGTTGCGCACGATCAGAGAGCGCATCAAGGAGCTCCAAGACCAGGAAAAGGCCGTCGCAAACCGCGTGATTTTAGCCATCGGCGAGAAGTCAGGACTACTCATTGGCGGCGAGAAGGCCGTGACCTACAAGGCGCAGAACAGCTCTCGCTTCTCCTCCACCGCATTCAAGAAAGAACACCCTGACCTGTACGCAGATTTCGTACAGACCACCTCCACCCGAATCCTTCGACTCGCTTAAAAAGGAAACTCATGTCAACTACTGACGTTCTCAAATCGCAGGTTGCTCCTGCCGCCGCACAGACAGCGATCGTCCAAGCCGCAAAGAATCCGACGACGCTTCTCGGAATGATCCGACAGCCGAACTTCCAGAAGCAGATGGCACTCGCCATGCCCAAGAGCATGACGCCCGATCGTCTGACGCGCATCGTGATGACCGAGTGCAGGAAGACCCCAGCGCTTCTCAAGTGCGCACCTGAATCCTTCTACGGCGCCGTCCTCCAGTGCGCTGCCCTTGGCCTTGAGCCCGGCTCCGCGCTCGGGCATTGCTACCTACTCCCCTTCGGCAACGGAAAGGACAAACAAGGCCGTCCGAACGCGCAGTTGATTATCGGCTACCGAGGAATGATCGACCTCGCACGTCGTTCAGGCCAAATCATAAGCCTGCAAGCCTACTGCGTGCACGAACAGGACACCTTCAACTACAAGCTCGGCCTTGACCCGGACATCGAGCACATTCCTGCGTCGGTTGCGGATCGAGGAAAGGTCACTCACGTCTATGCCGTCGCCAAACTCAAAGGCGGTGGCGTCCAGTTCGAAGTGATGAGCCGCGCAGAGATCGAGAAGGTCCGCACCTCCTCGAAGGCTGGCAACTCCGGCCCGTGGTCCTCCCACTGGGAGGAGATGGCCAAGAAGACCGTCATCCGCCGCCTGTTCAAGTACCTGCCGGTGAGCATCGAGGCCGTCCGCGCCGTCGAGATCGACGAGAAGACTGACCGAGGCGAGGCAACGACGGACCAGGACTTCCTCGATGCAGAGTTCATCGAGAAAGGCGACGTGAACGACGCCGAGTACATCGACGACGCAGTCAACGAAAACAATTAACCCACCATCTCAACAAGGAGAAAATCATGCTTAAAGCCAAATCCTCTGAAATCATCCAGTCCGCTCTGTTCGACATCAACAATCAGTATGACAACCAGATCGATGACATCGACACTTCTCTCCTCGTCGAATCGGCTCTCTTGATCGCCTTCGAAAGCCACAAAAGCGAACACAAGGAAGTCCTCCAGAATATCGCCCACTCCGTCTGCAACTACGCACTCACAATCGAGCGAGCCAAAATCGAAAGCAACGAAATCAGTGCTCTGATGTTTGCTTATGACGACACTGAAGAAACCGCTGAAGAAAGCGAGGAAACCGTCGACCAACCCGTCGCTGAAACGGTGCCCGCCGAACAGACGCCTGCGTTTGATCTAGCAGCATTGAAAAAGATCGCTGGCACCTCCATGACCGTTAAAGACAACGGCGACATTCGCCTCAGCTTCAAGCACCAGTAACCCATTCAAGCCCCGCTTCGTGCGGGGCTTTTCGTACGAAGAAACAAATGAGATTCAGACTCAAAGACCGCGAGCTGCAGAAGAAGCTCGACGAGATCAGTAACGGGGGGTTATCCCGAATGTTGGGAAGACTTCCGTACTACACAACACAATCCTCAGAACCTGACTTTCTGCACTTCAGCAAGAATCCGCACCTCATGTTAGAGGTAACGTCTGACATGCTCGAATCGTTAAGGGAATACAACCCGCACGGCTGGAACTCCTTCCCCGAAGTCGAGCCGCCGGAGGGAGTCTTGATGCGGGTTGAATGCAACCAAATGAAAACATGTCTTGTTTTTGAAAACGGAAAATGGCGATACCCAAGTGGAGAGTCGTTTGAAAACTATGAGTTTGCGTTTCCTGTAAAACGCTTCCGCCCGTGGGATGAGGATGACGAAGCATGACGCAATGGAAATACTTCCCGGACACGACGCCGCCGCGCGGCTTGCCGCTCAGGCTCGAAGTCAAAGAAAAGGATCAAAACACTGGCACGCCGGAACCCTACTTCGGCAAGCACCTTTTTCAGGGGTTTGCGGTTTTCGACGGCCAAGACTTCATCCCGTTCGGCTCGTTCCACCGGCTGCCGATTTTTTGGGACGGTCGGCTAAACGCCTTTGGGCGCAAGGATGTGACCGCCAGATACGCTCTGTGGGAGAACGAAGAATGAGCCAGACAGTAAAAATTGATGAGGCAGCTCAGGCCGCGATTGCCGAGATCGTCGGCATGCCGTGGACAAAGGACTACTACGACAACACGCTTGACGAGGATCGTGACTTTCTCGCGCTTGTTGAAAGGAGCGGGGCCTCTGTAAGAGTCCTAGTCAAAGAAGGGGGCTATATCGCCGACATGTGGCACTTCGAAGCCGAGCAAATCGCGAATTCGATCCTGCGGGCAGCGAAGGACGCAAAGGCTTTCCAAAAGGCCCAAACGGAGTGGGTAGGGGTACAGATGCAGCGCCTCAACTGCGAAATCAAGGGCACTCAGAATATGTGGGGCTACGGATTCTACGTGAACGGCAGGCATTATGAAGTCCACTTTACGACGAACGAGAAATTCCGCACCTGCGTCATCTTGAACCAAGCAGCAAAACTGATCTTCCGAAAAGTTACCGATGACTTGAGCAAGGTTTCGCAAGACGATGCTGCACTCGTGCTCAAGACGTTCCTGCTATCGAAGATCAAGGAGGACGAGAAATGAAGAACGAAAAAACGCATCGTCGCCGTGCGCTCTTTGCACTGGAAGCCATCGCGGCATGCGCCACTTCGTGTCGAAAGAACTGGAGGGGCCACACGCCTCCGACCATGGAAGAAGTAGAGGCCGCCATTCGCAAGTTGTCTTACTGCGTCGGCGCGATGAAAGACTATCGCTCGATCCGCATACAGATGGAAAAGGAGGACGCGGAATGAGACCTCACTCAAAAACAGAACTGACGGCCTTCTTCATCAAAAGCCTGCTCGAGAGAATGAGCTCTGAGTGGAGAAACATCACCATGTTCTGCCTGATGTGGATCACCGCTCTACTGCCGATCCATTCGGATTTCGTTCAGGGCATTTTCTTCGGTGCAGACTGTGTCATCACGGTCGTTTTCTTTGCGTTCTTGGCAGCGGACGCGCGCCTCGATACGGAAGAAAAAAAGTGGCGAGTTTCCGAGTACATGAACAGCGCTACAGGACAGGTCTATCGCCTCACGCTTCCGCCAGAGGTGCCTCGCACAATACCTGCATTCGCGTCTCAGATCAGGGGGCAATTCTGATGACTGCCAGTAAGAAACCGAAGAAAAAGCGCACGAAGAAATACGACCCAAGGAGGCACCGCATCGGCTACCTCGACATGCTCGACATATCGGCGAACAAGGGACTGTCAGACCGCGCAGCCGCCAGCATCGAGCTCGATTACCGCATTCACCTGCAGTCCTTCAGAACGGAGCCCACGCACGAATCGTGGGCTTACCTCGTTGGGCTTCTGCTTCTCGCGGACCGCCTCTCCTACGACCTCGAAGAAGGCGAGGAGTTCAGACGTGAGATTGAGCCGGCATGGCGCCAGATCGATGCCGCCTGGCGCATCTGGCAAGAGAAGCACGTTATTGCGCAAGAAAACCTTCTGCAAGCAGAAGCCCTGTTGCAGAGCCTGATCGAGCTATTCAAGGGCTTCACCTACAAAGAGATGGACCAGGCTCTTCACTACGTGATGAAGCATCACCTGAAGCCGGTCCGTGTCATGAAAGAGGAAGGACTGATCGAATGAAGTACCGAGTGCGCGATGAAAAAGCGCGAAGAAAACTAGAGACGCTGCCTGGTGGCAAATTCCACGAGCGTCTGAACAAATATGCAGCCTCCTTTGCGGATGCTCACAAAGCCGGTCGTGTGACGGACGAGGAGTTTGCCGAGGGCATCACGGTCGGCATCTGGATAGGCGCCTGCCTCGCGCACGTCCGAATCGAGTGGCAGGACATTGAAGAGATCAAGGAGCAGGAATGAACAAACATGACAACGAACAATGGCGCTCCTTTAAGAAAAAGCGCCCGGGACGCGGGCACTACCAGGTCAGCCTCGTCCCTCGTGACGGCCACAAAGGATTCTGCATGTACGCGTACTTCAACGGACGGGACTGGTTCGACGAGCACAATCGACAGCTGGACGTCAGCAGGTATCTGCTGTCGTTCCGCCCTTGGTGTGAGGACTACGAAGAATGATCGACGAAGAAAAACTGAAAGCCATCGCCTGGCATTACGGCCGGGACGTTCAAACAATCAAAGCCTGTGAAGAGTTTGGTGAAGCTGCGGCATCTGCATCTCGGCTCACCGTTGCGCGGGTAAATGAATCCCGTGCCTACGAGAGCATTGATGACGAGTGGAGAGAACGGGCTACCGAAAAGGTCGACAAGGCAGAGCACGATCTGGCTGAAGAGTGCGCAGACTGCCTCGTAATGATCAGTCAGCTTCGCCTGCTGATTCCCGGCTTCAGCGTCAAGGTCGACCGGGCAATGCACGAAAAGATCGAACGACAAATCAACCGAATCGAAAAGGAACAGCAATGCTGAACATCAATGAAGTGACCATCTGCGGCTGTCTTGGCCGCGACCCTGACCTCCGATATGGAACGAACAACCTCGCCTTCGTCACGCTCCCGGTCGCAACAAACCGTCGCGTCAAAGGGGCCGACGGTAACTACCAGTCCATCACCGATTGGAATAACGTTGTGGCCTTTGGCAAGACTGCCGAGACGATTGCCGAGTATCTGCACAAGGGGTCACCGATCTGGGTACGTGGCCGTCTGCAGACCCGCAAATTCAAAGACAAAACCGGCGCAGACCGGTGGGTGACGGAAGTCATCTGCGAAAACTTCCAGTTCGTCCAGAGCGCGAAGGACAGGGCTGAACAGCAACAGGCTGAACCGGCCCGGCGTTCACGCGTGCAAGAGAACACCCAGACCTACGATGACGGCGAAGTACCGTTTTAAGGAGAGCGCATGAACGAAATCATCGCACTGAGTGCGGCAAACATTGGCGGCGAACAAATCCAGACCGTCAACGCGCGTGACCTTCATGCGTTCCTCGGCGTCAAGACCGAGTTCAAGGACTGGATAGCTCGTCGCATCAAAGACTTCGGCTTTGTCGAGAACACGGACTTTTGCTCATTTTTGAGCGAAAGTTCTGGCGGTCGTCCGAGCAAGGAATTTTCCGTTTCTCTCGGCATGGCGAAAGAGCTCTGCATGGTCGAACGAAACGACAAAGGTAAGCAGGCCCGACTCTACTTCATCGAATGCGAGAAGGTAGCCAAAGCCAAGGTGGCCGCGCCGGCACTGCCTGACTATCCAACGGCGCTGCGACAGCTCGCATCCTCCTTGGAGAAGCAAGCAGCGCTTGAACACAAGGTCGCGGAAGACGCTCCGAAAGTCGCCTTTGCAGAGACGGTCGAAGCGTCCTACGGTGACATGCTCATCAGAGAAGCCGCCAAGACACTCGGCTATCCGTCCATGCAACTCTTCGACTGGTTGCGTACACACTCGTGGATCACGTCGAAAAATGAGCCGTACGCAGACCGAGTGAAACAAGGCGTTCTGCGACCACGCGTGTCGAACTTCACACATCCGGAAAAAGGACTGAGCGTGTCAGTCACGGCGCACGTGACGCCGAAGGGGCTTTTCAGGATTTACAGAGAGCTTTTGAAGGAAGGCAAGATCAAAAGAAACGAACGACTTGAACTGACCGCGTAAGGAGAACACAATGACAGCAAACAAGTTGAGTGACGGTCCACGCATTCGCTCTATACTTTTTGACCCAAACGTTCCAGATTACGCCTTCCTTACACAAGAGGAAGTCCTTGCGGCTTTCAATGCATCGGAGGCAACGCTGCGACGTTGGGCGATGGAAAGTGGCTTCCCGGACCCTGTGGGCTACCCAGGAATAAAGGCCTACCCTATCGCGGCGCTTCGTGAGTTCCTAAGTCGCGTAGCAAGAGACTCACGAAACGCAACAAGCAAAAAAACACGGTAAAAACACTTTTTCTCGCCGGTGGTTCTTTTGGTGGTTCTTTTAAACAAACGCCACCTAAAACCCTTACCCCACAAGGGTTCTAGTATTCCCCCTTCTCCGCCAGTTTCTGAACAGGGCTCTGGACTAAGTTCCGAGCCCTGTTTTTTTCATGAAAAAGATGAGAGCAAAGCACGCAAAAACCCTTGCGGCCCGAAGTCGCATCATGAAAGATTCGCAGGAACCAAGCCCTCATCACCACACCGAGATCTGCGTCGCACCCGTATCTCTTCATGAGCTGATCTGATTGTTTGGCGATGCACCTGCTCCTTAGTTTTCCTCATAGAGGGTGATGAACGGTTTGTCATCATGTCCATTTTTTACGCGTGTCACGTTCGCGAATGGGCGGCTCTCCACCATCCACCAATTTGATCCTGCAGCTGCCGCAACATGGCGACAGCTTTTCAATTGCCACCACGGCACGGGCGCCATTCGTCAGGCAGCCAAACCTCGTCGGTGAATCGGGAGAGTTTCGATATAGCCGAGCCTTGTTCCGGGGCGTAGGTTTGTTTGTCAAGACCTGCGTACAACAGGTTAAGCCAAGCCGCCACGACGCGTCGCTCCCAAAGTTCGTGCTTGACGAATTGCCCCGTCAGCAGATCGTGCTGCGTAGGCTTGAGCTTCTTTGTCGATACGACTTTCACCAACAAGTCGTATTCGTCAAGCGGAACCGCACACGAGTATCGCGGAAAGCTTTTGTCCTTTCCCTGCCCTTCGGCATGGCTCGTGCGGCTTTCCACTCAGGTGTGGCACGCATCTGCAGAACACGATCCAATCCTCCGCCCATGACGGCGTTCTGAGGCTGACTGCGAAGCTCAAACTCTTCCGCAACCGACGGCGCTCTTGATCTCCCGACAAGAGCGCAGAAAACAAAAAAGCCCCGCGGGCCGACTGCCTGCGAGGCGATTTTCATGGAGCGGGTGAAGGGAGTCGAACCCTCGTCTCCAGCTTGGAAGGCTGGGGTAATAGCCGTTATACGACACCCGCTTCGAGAGTTTTGGAATCTTACCACAGAGCCCGTCGAATTGCCAAACACCCGAGCCCTGCGGACCGTGCGCCTCAGGCGCTGCGCGAGGCGAGAAGGCGTTCGAGCCAGAAGAGGCCGACGATGGTCTTGACGTCCGTGATGCGGCCGTCGGCGCACATGTCGAGCGCCTCCTTCAGATCGACGCGGACAACCTCGAGATGCTCGCCCTCGTCAAGGGCCTGCGTGCCCCAGGAGAGGTCCTCGGCCAGAAACACGACGATGCGTTCATTGGAATAACCGATCGCGTTGTTGAGTTCGCCGAGTCGCGTCCAGCGCGCTGCGTGAATGCCGCACTCCTCGACGAGCTCGCGCTTCGCGCAGTCGAGCTCGGCCTCGCCCTGATCGAGCTTGCCCGCAGGAATCTCCCAGAAGGCCCTGCGCAGCGGATGGCGCCACTGGCGTTCGAGGACGATCGTGCCGTCAGCCCCCAGGGCGATCATGCCGGCCGCGCCGCCGTGGCGCAGGCCGAAGCGGCGGCTCGGACGTCCGTCGGGAAGGACGACGTCCTCCTCGACCACCTTGATGAAGCGGCCGTCGAGGAGCACGCGCTCGGCGACGGACGTTTCGGTGAGCGGATCGTTCTCTCGCTCGGCGCGGGGAACGGGAGCCTCAAGCTTCGGATAGGGGCACTCGGCGGTCGTATGTTTGGTCATGGCGGATGTTCCGGAAAAAAGCGGTTCCTTCAGTATATGCCAGCCGTACGTGCGGGGGAGGCCCATGCCGGCGGACTGGGCTACAATGACCGATTCCTTTTTTCCCCAAAAAAATACCAGTACATGCACGCCGCAGTCGTTGGAGCGGGCCTCACGGGCCTGCAGACCGCCCTGTCCCTCGTCAGAAAAGGTGCCGACGTCACCGTCATCGAAGCCCAGCGCGCGCCCTGCCAGGGCGCGAGCTACTGTGCGGGCGCCGTTCTCGGCGACCCCGCACCCGCGCCGATCGCACGTCCGGCAGGACGTCTTGCGCGCCTCAAGGCGCTCGCCTCGAACACCTCGGAACTCGTCTACGGCAGCGGCGCGGCCGTTCGCCACCCGAGCTTCATCTCCGCCATGACCGCATGCCGCGAGCCCGCGCGATGCGAGGCGAGGGACGCGCTCGCCGCGGAGCTCTCCGAGGCCTCGACGTCGATGCTCAGGGCCGAGGCGCAGGAGCACGGCTTCATTCTTCAGGAAAGCGCGGGCACGATCATCGTCTCGCCCGAGGCCGGCGAAGCGTCCCCCGCGACGCTTGAGGACGTCACCGCCATCGAGCCCTCGCTCTATGCGGCCACGGACGTCGGGAGCTTCTCATTCTCGCGCGCGACCACCTGGTCCGTGAGCTACTACGCCAAGCAGCTCAGGGAACACCTCGCCGAAGCGGGAGTGAAGATCCTCTGCAGCAGGAAGGCGACGGGCCTCATCTCCGACAACGGCCGCATCTGCGGCGTGGCGGCGGACGAGCCCGTCAGGACCGACGCCGTCGTCGTCGCCTGCGGCACGGGCGCCCTTGAAATTCTTCCCGAACATGCCTACGGCGGCGTGCCGCTTGCGCCCGTCACCCGCTCCGTGCTCAACGTGAGCCTCTCGGGCGACGCCTGCGTGATGCGCCATGCCGTGAGGACGCCCGAGGGACGCATCGCACTGCCGCTCGACACGTTCGTGCGCATCATGGGCCGCTGGCATCTCGGCGCCCAGGAGCACTGCCCCGTCGACAAGGAGTACAAGGCGCTCTGGGAAATGGGCGTGAAGCTCTTCCCCGCCGCCACCGACTGGTCTCAGGGGCGCTATCTCTCGCACACCGTGCTCTCGAGCCCCGACGGCCTGCCCGTCGCAGGCGCCTCCGGCATGCCGGGGCTGCACCTGAGCATTGCGGGCGGCATCCACGGCGCCGACTTCTGCACGGCCGTGGCGGACGTCGTCTCCGACGGCGTCCTCGGACGCGAGAACCCCTTCTCCGAACGCCTCTCCTGGCGGCGATTCGGCGGTTGACTTCCTCCTCCGTCCTAAAGGGCGGGGATTCCTTGGGCCACGCGATCGCGTGGCTTGAGGATGGCTCCCATTGATGGCATCGAGTCCTCCGGCCGAAAGCCTTGCTCCCCAATACTCACTACATGGGCGATGTGCTTTTTGTTGTGTGCACTCGGGCCTGTCCGGCCC
>OGJJ01000227.1_pt1 | contig 53243 bp, 58 predicted proteins | sample 1572081 | NCBI WGS metagenome assembly OGJJ01 (sample SAMEA2582122, study PRJEB24529) | metagenome | biome: Human gut stool | place: China | collected 2011
GATTGGCAGTCCATTATTAAGTTTTTTATTATGTTCCCTTTGTACACCGTTGCAATACTACTTGTTTTAATAACTTCATCTCTTTTTCCTCACAAAAAAAGCAGACCGTTTTTACGAATCTGCTTTTCACTAACACATTATTCTTTTCTCTGTTTTTTGGCTTCTGCTACAAATGTTCTAATCGTATTAACCAAATCATCCCATTGCTCTGGTTCCTTCATATGAATGTTCCCCATACGCTCGTTATTGGAATCCCTTTGTTCCATTTGTAACCATTTTCCCTCCTGTATCAGACAAACAACTTTTTCATCTTTTACAGGTTCATCTTTTTTTAGGAACATCCATGTAACACAGTCTGTCAAAATAATAAAATCACAATATTCAAACTCTGCTTCTATCTGTTTTTTGTTTTTTCCCAATTCTAACCCTTGATAATTTTCCAAATTGGGTTTTTTCAGCTCAATCGAAACATATGGTTTTGTAGTATTCGTATAGCTATATTGTTCCGGAACGATAATAAAATCCTGCAAGCTATGTGAATCCGCATAATTTTTACGCTTATGAAGTGGATTTTTGGTATCATCCTTGTATCCTTTGTTATCCCAAACTGCTACCAATTGTTCACTTTCTGTAAGGATCGATTGTATAAAATCTCGGATTACAAAACCAAAATAAATCTCTCTTCTTTCAATTTTATATAATCTTTCTACCTCTTCCACATAATCTGCATATGATATACGTTGTTTGTACATAATCCAAGTGCCTCCTTGTCCGCTTGTTATCAGTTTATATCAAACAACATTTCTTGTCACCAACTTAGTCCATGATTCCGATTTTATTGCCATTTTCATACATGTCATCTGCATATATGCCTGAGCCTTCCCCTTCATCGGTAATCCATCCGAAGCCTTCCACATATACCATGCCGTCTTTGGTATCACCTGTCTTTGGTGTCTGGTTCTCTGCCGGAGCCGGTTCCTCCTGTTTTTCCTCCTCGTAGGACGGCGGTGTATCCGGCTGGTCCGTGGCGGTTCCCTCAGACAGTGCAGGCGGCTCACTCGGTTTTTCCTCTTCTGTTTTCTCCGGGGTTTCCTGAATTTCCTGCTCCCTGTCATTTACGGAAGTCCCTGTCTCCGCCTCGATCACAAGCGGCTCTTCCGTCTCTGCTTCTGTGCTTTCTGCCGGAGCCGGTTCCGGTGTTTCTGTCTCCACAAAAAGTTCTGTCTCCTCCGATTCTCTCTCCACGACCTGTGCCTCCCTGTCCGGCTCATGGTAGAGCACTCTGCTGATTCCAAACACAAGCACTGCACATACTGCGAGAAGTCCTGCGATTGCCAGCCACTTTTTTGTCTTATCTTTCATGGCATTCCCTCCTTATGCTTTTTTGATTGATTTTCGTAGTTCACACGCTACCATAGAACGTCTGGAAAGTCTATGGAAATGTAATAAGTCTTACGATATCTGTAACATGTTACTAAAATTTCTCCCGGTAGGCCGCCCTCACCTTCAACCTGACCGACATATTCGACAAGATTTTTCCTGCGAAACGCACAGGCACTTCCATCGTGACCTCTGCATCCGCATAATAAGTTCCTCCCGGCGATGCCAGTGCCGTGTTGTGGATGTCCACAGAAAGATTTTTGAGCCTGTACTCCAGTCCACCACTGTTGTTATAGCGGACATAACTGTTCCCATCCTCTTCCAGACCAAGCAGAAAACACATCCTGCCATAGATATCCCCATGGTCCACGGATGCCGCAAATCCCGTATCGTCCGGCTCATATCCTGCAGCATATCCTTCCCTGACACCATGATAAACTTCATTGTAATTGTCGTTTACCACGGAAACTACGGCAGATTCCATGGCATCTTTGATTCCGGCTGCCGTGATGACAAGGCGCATGTATTCTGAAACACCAAGGATGATAAAAAGCATGGCTATTGTTGCAGCTACAGCAACCGGAGCCATGCTTCCCTCCTGCCCTGTCAGAAGTCTTTTTAAACTCTGATAGCATTTTCTCATTTCCAATACACCTCACTCTTTCCCGATGCCCTCGCCCTTATGGTTACCGGAAACGACCTTAACTTTCCAAAAAGTCCGAGGTCTTTCTGCAACGTCAGTGTTACCGTCACCTCTTCATTCAACTGGATTTTTCCGGTCCCAGACCAGCTTACGGCTGGATGTATCCCTGTTTTTTCCTCCAAGGTTCTCTGCCTTGCGGTTGTCTCACTTCCAACCCTGCCGCTGATCTCTGCCTCCCTCACCAGCTCGTCTGCAAAATTGTCAAGCTGTATCTTCGTGATAAAAACCGGGAATATCCTGACGCCAAGGGCAATGACAAACATCACGCAGAATACAACGACTGCCGCATCGATATATCCCTCCCCCTTTTTGTCCCTCATGATTTTATAGATCCGCTTCATTTTTTCTCCTTCCTGCGCTTTTATCAGAACAGTGTTCCCATGGACTTTATGATCTCATAGCCGATGATGGCAAAATAGGTTGCAAGGAAACATAAGAGCATGGCAAAAGAAAAGACACGGATTTTCGGCGGGATTTTTGCTGCCTTTGCCTTTAACCTCTGCAGTTCTGCCTGCTTGAAGTCGTGTGTGAGCATCTGGAAATACACTGCACCGTCATCGCCTCTTAACACACCAATCAGTCCACGGACCACATCGGAGAGCTGCGGGGAATTGAGCCTTGCCTCGAAACGGGTGAGTGCTGCCTCATAGCTGCTGGAGCGCATGTCGGCACACACAATGTCCAGTTCCTTCTGGAACATCTCCCCGGCATTTTCCTTATAATGCTCCAGCATGGAAAGTACATCCCTGCTGTTTTTCAGCTCCTGTGTGATGGTGGAAACAAAACGGTACAGTTCCCCCTCGATCTGCTCCCTTTTCTCCCTTACCAGCTCTTCTGCTTTTCTTGTCTCCTTATAGTAGACTATGACTCCTAAAAGCACGAGCAGGATGGCAAGCAGAGGAAATACATGCAGTGCCGGAAGGATCAGGAGAAAAATGCTCCCTGCCTTCAGATAGGCATACGCCATATAGGTTTCCGGTGTCATCTTAAGTCCTGCCGCATTTAGGACATTCTGCATCCTGCTTTTTTTGTAGGCATTCATCCCGATGTATTTTCCTAAGTATGCCGCTCCGTCCATGTAGAACGCATCCAGTGTTTTCTGCAGTTTCTTTTCTTTCTTCCCTGACTGCATCATCGCCCTGCCGGTCCGCAGTGTCGGCAGCTTTAAGATGCCCGACAGCAGAAGGAACAGTCCGCATGCCGTCAGGATGAATACAACTATCAGTACGATTTTCAATTTATCCCTCCCCCTTATGTCCGGTATTCAATCGGCTTTGTCAGTTTTATGACGCATGCCGTGGAAACAAATATAATTGCGCCGGTAACCGCCAGCATAATCTGTCCGGGGATGGTATGCATGAGCGTATCGTACCAGGACTGGTTCAGGAAATATAACAGCGGGATATTCCCCACTGCCAACACCACCATTGTGATAAATTCCTTTCTGGGTTCAAATACCAGATACTCCAGCTCTGCATTCACGATGCGCATGTCCGACAGTTTCACCACGATCGGTGTCAGTGTTGTCTTTAATGACCGGTCATACAGGCAGGACTTTAAGGCATCCACCCATTCCATGAACACATCATTTTCAATCTTTCCCTTAAGCTCCTCCAAGGCTGCCTCAAGGTCTGGATCAATGAGCCGGATTCTTGACACAAAATCTGCAAACACGGTCTTGACCGGCGGATTTAAATATTCAAGGTTTTCCTCCACCGAAGTCAGAATGTCCTCACTGCGCAGATACGCCGTTGTAATAATAGACAGTGCGGTTTCCAGTTCCGATGACACATCCTTTTTGAAATGGGATGCGGTCAGCCTGATGTACCAGAACGGCAGAAATAAAAATCCGCATGCCAGCACCGGAACCAGAAAAACATTTCCGATCATGACCGCAATGGCTGCTCCTGCGGCAAACAGCAGAAGGGATGCAGTGCATAAAAGCGGGAACAGCTCCTCCCTGTCCGTTGTTTTCAAAATTTCCTGTACTTCCTCGATCTCCCTGCGGAAATAGGATTTTTTCCTGCGCTTGGTTTCCTCCAGTATCTCCTCACGGATTCCTTTCGGTGCGTCCAAAAGCCTGTGGAAAATGTTCCCCGTAAAGTCATTTAACCGGATTTGGAACAGCAGGAATGCTCCTGTAATGATCCCGATGCAGGCAATGACCTGTAATGTCAGCATACTTTCTTCCCTCCTTTTTCAATTCTTTCCAGCACATCCTTTGGCATGCCGTTTTCCAAAAATCTCTTTTTGAGGCTCTCGGAAATTCCGCACACCTTCTTATGCGTGCCATTAATGATAAAGCGGTCCCCTTCCATCCGGTTTTCGGTGATCTCATAGCGGTACAGCGGGTTGAACTTCCGCTTTCCGTCTGCCGTGATCTCACACTCCATGATTTCCATGAGTTTCCTCTTGCGGTTCTCAAGCTGCTTGGTGAACACCACGATAGGGAATGCCTCCGTTACAAGGTCCATCAACACCTCGTCATCCATGTCATATTTTCTCTTGCACAGTGTCCTCATTCGGCTGTAAGTGGATTCACAACTGTTGCTGTGGATCGTGGTAAGCACCGTGTGTCCGGTTCTTGCCGATTCCTGTGCCGTGTACGCCTCTGAACTACGCATCTCCCCGACACAGATGATCTCCGGGTTAAAACGCAGTGCCATATCAAGGAGCATGTCCTGATCAATGTTCTGCTTTTCATTTTCGCTGTATCTGGTCAGCGTATGGATGACACTGTTGGTCACTTTTCCATCCTTTTCCCTTACGAGTGCCAGCTCACGGCTGCCGTTTTCGATGGTAAAGATACGCTTTCCATCCGGTATGGTGGTAAGCAGCCAGCCTGCAAGTGTGGTCTTACCGGAACTGGTGGCTCCTGCGACACAGATGCTGATGCCATAACGCAGACACTCTGCCAGAAAGTCCAGCATTTCCCCCGTTGCGGTGCCGCCATCCACAAAGTTTTCCTTTTTCAGGCTCTGCGGATTGACAATACGGATGGATGCTGCAATCCCCACATCTTCATCCACGAGCGGCGTCTTTAACACGGCGATTCGGATATTCTTGCTCAGATGTCCTAACACCGCAGGGGAGGCATTGTCCAACACCATGCCCGACACATGGAGCATGCGCCTTATGACATTGACCGCATGCTCCGGGGACTCGAAGTGTTCCTCCAGCTTTTCACACCTGCCGTCATTGTACTGTATCTCGATATCCCGCCAGGAATTGATATCGATTTCCTCTATCCCTGTTCCAAAAATGTACTTGGTGAGGAAGGAAAACTCTGCCATTTCCGTGTAAAAGTCATCGATCAACTGTTCCTGTGTTTTTCCCTTTACCGTGATACGGTAGTCACAGATGTACTTTGTAATGTACCGCTTGACCTGCTGTTTTACTTCCTCGCTCCCGCCTTCCACCATGAGCGTGGAATATTTGCTGGAGATATACTCCTGCACCTCTTTTAAGACATCCGAAAATGCCCTTCCCTTTTCCTCCGGGGAAAAGAACAGATTCTGGTTATTTTTCATACCCCGAATACCTCCCTGCTGATTTTCTCTATCTCCCTGCGGAATGCCCGGCTCTCCTTCAGGCCGAGTTCCCCAAGCAGTTCCCCTTCTAAAAACTGTGCTTCCACCTCACTGCTGTGCGGAATTTGGAACGACACACTGCCAAGGATTTGTTCCATGTGGCTGCTTGCCTCCTGCTGTCTGATATTGGACACGGCCTTCAACTGCTTGTCGGCATCCCATTTGTGGTCTGATAGCAGTGGAAGCTGGGAGGATAAGTAACTGATGGATTTTAAGTCACACCCTGCCAGCCTTAACACCGTATCTGCCTCCATCAATGCGACCGCCGACAGGATATCCGATGCGATATTGCTGGTGCAGTCCACGATGACATACGGTGCGATCTGTGCTGCAAGCTGGAGCAGTTCTGCCGCCTGCTCTTTTTCATAGGGCGGATAGGTGAACACATTCTCCCCCTTTAACATCCCGACCATGGAAAGATAATCATTCTTCCGGTAGAACATGCAGTTCTTCTTGATGAGGTTTTCCGTCACATGGGATGCGGCAAGAATGCTCCCCAACGACCTTTCCTGTTCAATGTCTGACGGTGCGCATAAGTAAGGCAGCGGCGGAGTGACCATATCCGCAAGGATTAAAATGACATTTCTCTTTTTCTTTGCCAGATACTCTGCCAGTTTCACAGACACCACCGTCTTGCCGGAGGAAGGGCTGCCCCACACGGCAAGCACGCCTCCCTCTTCCGGCATCTCTTCTTCCCTTTCCTGCTCCAAATTTCTCTGGAACAAAGAATTTTTCATGAAATTCAAACACTATTCCTCCATATCCGTATCATTTTTCTCGTCTGCCGAGGTTTCTTCTGCCGTCACTGCATCCGCTTCCCCTCCTGTCCTCGGCACCTCATTTTTTACAACAGATACCTCTTCTTCCTCTGTGGTTTCTTCCAGAAGCTCCTCCAGCACCAGATCCTGTGCTTCAATGAACTGTGCAGCTTTCTGGCTGTCTCCCCTGTATACCAGTGACAGATGGATTTCTCCCTCTGCTTCCAGCCTTGCCAGCAGTCTGCTCTGCTCCGGTCTGACTAACACCGTGACGGTGGACGGAAGCTCCTTCTCCTCTTCCTGCTCCTGTGTATTGGCATCATAGCCGGACTTTGCCGTCACTGCGATGACCTCCACATATTTTAATTCTGCCGGGATCACTGTCTCCCCACTGCCCAGGTAATCCGGTGCGATGACCGACACAATATCCCCGCTCTTTAATTTGCCGGAGAGTCCTTCCGCAAAAGAACTGATGGTGATGGAGATTGCCTGTTTCTCCCCGTTTAAGTTGTAAAGGTATTTATTTTCTGCAGCCGGCTCGTCTGCTACTTTTTCTGCTACGATATAATCCCCTGCATAAACATCCGCGGTCAGATATTTTCCTTCCGCCTCCGTGATGCTCCTTAACACATTTTCGGGCAGGTTGTAACCTCCCACCTCGACTTCCTGCAGCATTCCTTTTTTGATCTCTTCGCCTGCCTTAACGTCCTTTACAAAACGCACGATTGTGGTCTTTTGGGACAGTCCGGCATTGACAAGCGGTGTCACTGCAAAACAGATGAGCAGGGACACTACAATGCAGAGTACCCCAAGAACAGTACGGTTTTTTAACAGTTTCATGATTCTCTTCTCCTCCTATCTCGATGTCTCCGTATATTTTTTCTTTCTTGCTGCCACGACAGTTCCTGCAAGCAGTGCCATAATCCCTGCCAGTAATAATTTCTTTTTCAATTCTTTAACCTCCTATCCAGATACCAATCAGCATTCCTGCAAAAAGAAACGGAACAAGCGGGTATGCCTGTTCCTGTTCCTTCTCCTCTTTTTGTTTCTTTCTGTTCTTTTTCCTGCCCATGCCCCCTGCCGCATGCCACAGCACCAGCAGGCACAATGCAAGGAACAGTCCCGTAAGCGCTTGGCTCGCTCCAAGAACCAGGCCGCATGCCCCCATGAGTTTCACATCCCCTCCGCCGATTCCTCCTATGGTAATGCCTGCAAGGAGCAGCGGAAGTCCTGCAAAAACTCCCAAAAGATTTGGCTGTCCCGGTGGCAGCATGCTGGTAAGTGCCACCAGAACGACCAGCCAGTCCGGGATGGTCCTTGTCCTCATATCCATGACCGCCGCCAAAAACAGAGCAGAAAAAAAGAAAGCCAGCCTGATCATGCTACATTCCCATGTTCATGCCGCCTTCTTCCTGTTCCAGCTCCTCTGCCTCCTCCGGTTCCTCATCCAGATCCGTCTGCTGGTGCATAAAAGTTTCATACGCTTTCTGTACCGTCTGGTCAAATTTTTCCTTGATTCCCCTGTCGGCAAAGAACACCGCATCCTTGTACTGTTCATTTGCCCCTGTCTTTGTTTTCGGCATGGCAACGGTCAGCCCGTAGTCATCTTCCTTGATTCTGACATTTCGGATCGTCATGAAATCCCCGATTTTTACATCGGCAAGGGCAAGGACACCCTTTTCCGGCTGTGTTTTTGTGATGGCAGCCTCCATCTGCATGTCTGCCCCTGTATTTGCCTGCACTGCGGCATTTTCCTGTACTGCTTCCTGCTGTGTCTGTGTGTTTGCTCTTCTAGGCATCTGTTTTCCTCCATATCCTTCTGTTATTTTTCCTGTTTCCCTGTTTTGGACCGGTGTTCCTTATCCTGCGTAGTTGAACATGTCCTGAATCCTCTGGGTAAGGGTAGGCATCACCACATCCCCGAAGAGTGCATAAAGACCTGCCAAGAGCAGTGCGCCGAGAACGACTGCGATCAGGATTTTGACCGCCGTATCCACGTAGTTCTCGCCCTTGGTATCCTTCATTAACATTCCTGCTCTCACGGCAACTGCCTTTACATTCTGTGCTGCTTTTTTCATCATATTTCTCATATTTTTTTCCTCCAATTTTTTCTAATGATCTGCTGAACCATTTCTGTGCGGTCCGCTCTATGTTCTCTGGTTTTATCCGGTTACATTCCTGCCATCTCCATCGGCTGCCCTTCCGGTGCCTGCATCCCATGATGCTTTGCTACCGTATCCTGCCCCTGCGAAATTGCCTGCTCATAAGCTCCGATGACTGCTTCATGGAGCTGTTTTCTGCATTCCTGCGTGATAGGAAAACAGATGTCCTTGTACTCATTCCCAGCCTTATAGCTTGGCATGGAAACAAACAGTCCATTGCTTCCCTCAATAATCTTGACACCCCGGATTGCAAATGCCCCGTTGATGTTTACGGATGCTGTTCCCTTGATGCTTTCCCCCGGCCGGATGGACTGGATGCGCACATCAAACTGGAGCGGGGTGTTTTCTTTGTTCCCTGCTCCGGATGGCGCGTGCTGTTCTGTGGTTTCTGCCCGGCTCTGGGCAGTTTTTGCCTTTGGCATAATGCTCCTCCTTGTTAAAATCTGATTTCCTCATACCCGGATGGTTCGATGTAGAAAAAGCGGCTGTTTTCCCCATCCGCAAACTCGATCACATCCGAAATGGACAATGCATGTCCCTGAAACCCTTCCGGTACTCTTCGTCCGTATTTTTCCCAGACTTCCTCCAGACTATAGTTTTCTATCTCCCCCTCATAGACTCTGACATATTCCTCCCTGCGCGGTCTGTCATACCCTCTCTTTTTTCTCTCTGCCAGACTGATAAACCGCATCATGATCGGACTGTCCTGTCCCAGTTGATAGATTCTAAGCCTCCTCCCTTCCCCAATGCTGACCTCCGCTGTCTCTTTGACACCACCTCCCTCCGACAGCCGGTCATACACACCCTCCCGGAATACGGGTTCCACCAAAAACTGTTCCTTCACAAATGAAACCAGCTCCTCTTTCTGGAACATGCAGTCAATGACTGCTTTCCCGTCTCCCAGATAGCCAGCCGGATTCCCATAAAAAAATACGATCCCGTTCTGAACATAAATCCTTTTCATACGCTTTCCCCACCCATGCTGCGCAGGTAAGGGATCAACTGCCTGTCTAAGAATGCCTTGTCCCCGCAGAATACAAACATCTTGGAGAGTCCGATCAAAAACGGTCCGCCCTCCATGGTGTGCAGGGTGATGATGCTTCCCTCATCGCAATGCCGGATAAATTCTGCAATGGAGCAGAGATTCCCGTCCACCAGCGTCTGGCTGACCTGATCGTCCCTGATTTCAAATGCCCTGTACTTATTCCTTAACAATCCGTACCTCCCTCCTGCTGTGCGAATTTCAGAATCCTTGCCGCAAGTGCCACCTGTTTTGCCGGACTCATATGTTTTACCGCCGCATTTACATACGCTTCCACTGCCTGCGGGTCCTGACTCCCCATCTCCACGATATCTACTTTGGATACCATGATTTTTCCACTGCTCACGGACAGCTTTACGATATCCCCGCTCTCAAGCTCTGCCATCTGGCGGAATTCTTTCGGGATCAGGATGCGTCCTTTTTCGTCTAACAGCTTATACACCGGTTTTTTCATCCGTTCCCTCCTCTGTGGTCCGCAAGATGATGTTTACCTTATCCTCCGTGATGCCAAGCTCCCTGCAGATGGCAAGCAGTTCCTCCGGCACTTCCGTCCCCTGCACAAGTTCTGACGGCAGAATGATAATGCGTCCTTCCTGACACACAATATCAAGGTCTGCGTCCATCGGGATTCCGGCATCCCTTAATAATTCTTCCGGTATCTGGAACGCAATGTTTTCCTCCTTTGCCAGTTCCTCTGCCACATCCTGTCCTGCCCTTGCAAGCAGGAACTCCTTTGCCGTGTTCTTAAGTTCCCCGTCCTCTGCCATATACACAAGTTTCACGGTGTCACCGGTACAGATACCAGCCTGCTCTAACACCACTGCGGGAATCTCAATACACCCGTTTTCCGTCATCTTTCCTTCCATTTCTACTAACTGAAGCATGTTTTCCTCCTTCTTTCCTTTTTTATGTGTCCTGTGGCTCTTCCTCTGTCTCCTTTCCCTTCCACCGGACCGTTTTCTGTTCCCCGTACAGTTCAAACAGGTTCATCTGCATCGGCATGCTTTTTTTCCTTTCCTCCATGTCATAGTTGGCGATTAGAACTTCCGGGAACTCACTTCCGTTGTCATACCTCTGTGCAAGATTATTGATTCTTGTCACCGCTTCAATCTGGAAGTCCTGATACAGCTCACGGATATAGGCACAGTCGTTATAGGAAACCATGAATTTTCCCTGTATGCCTTTTAAGGTATCCCTGAGCCTCACATGATCTTCCTTGCGGAACACCACCTCATAGTGTCCTTCGGTTTCAAAATACGGCGGATCGCAATAAAAAAAGGCATTCGGTCTGTCATATTGACGGATGAGTGCCTCAAAATCCTTATTCTCGATCACGGTATCCTTCAGCCTGCGGTTTGCCTCCCAGATGATGGTAAAGGTTTTGCGTATGTCAAAAGGCTGGCAGCCATAAGAGGTGCATCCGCTTCCATAGCTGTAACGGATGATCTTATAAAATGCCGCTGCCCTTTTTACATCCCCTACTGCGGCACGCTCCATGAGAATGTCACGGATTTCTGTCGCCTCTGGTTCTTTCAAGAAGTGTGTTGCAATCTCTAATTCTTCTGCAAGATGTTCACTCTTAAATTCTTCCATGGTCAGAAATTTCCGCAGTGTTGTAAATTCATCTCTGGAGTTGAGCGGCAGGAAGGACAATTCCCGAAGCAGTGCCATTGGTCTTTCCTTGACACAATAAAAGAGGTTTGCAAGATTTGAATTAAAATCATTGTAAACCTCCATGCATTTATCCGGCGGTTTCCCGAATAAAACCCAGCCGCCACCGCCAAATACTTCTATGTAGCGGTCATAGTTTTTCGGCATGCGCAGATAGATCAGGTCGCGCAGTGCTTTCTTGCCGCCAACCCAGCTTATGATGCTGTTCAAATTTTTTTCCTCCTATTTTTGTTCATTCATATGGAAAGCCTCCCCTTCCACCAGCAGTTCGTCCACCATCCTGAGGATGTCTGCCACCTCTTCCGGCATCTGTGTAAAATCCACATGGTGATCCCTTTCCACAAGCGGTGTGTACCAGTAGTCATATGGGATATAATACTCTGCCAGTGCCTGTTTCTGTTTTTCACTCAGGAAGCTGCTGCCCTGCTCCATCATGCCGCCCGGAGTCATGAAAATCGTTCCGAAGTGTTCCCCGGAAGACTCCAGATCAAGCGTGACAAGTGCCAGTGTGCGTATGCCGGAATCTCTTCCGCAGACCACTGCTGGCATCATCACCATCCCATACGCTTCATCCACATATCCTTCCCCGTACACGGTTTCAAATGCCTGATGCATGGCAAGCAGCTTTTGGGCAGCATAGGCGGTATCCCCTCCATTGCATGACACATTCAGCCGATAGAAATCTGTTTCTTTTAATATCTCATTTACTTTCCCTAAAAACTCCCTGCATTTCTTTTCAGCTATGGTTTCCTTCTGCGGAACAACAGTAAAATCATCCTCTTCCACATTCAGAGCCAGCGTGCTTCCATTTTCCCATTCCACATGAATTTGTCCGATATCATCCACATCAATTACTTTTCCCTCCATGCCGGACGGCATCTGGTGTTCCCCTTCCATCTGCCCCAGCCTGACCACGGTACCCGCAGGATATCTTTCCTTCAGCCGTTCTATCTGTTCCCTTCTTAACATTCCTCACCTTCCTCGATTTCTTTTACCAGTTTTCGGATTCGTATTCCATCCTTTATTCCCTGTATATAAAGCTGTTCCTGTTTTATCTGGCTGATGTCTAACATGCATCCAAAAAGTTCTGTCACCATCCTGTACGCTTGTGGGTTTGACAGCTCCAGTTCTTTTCTTAAGTCTGCCAGGAACTTTTTTTCCTTCTTTGAAAGTTCCCTTGCCTCTTCCTGATCCATGATCTGCTGGCGGTATGATTCGATAAGCTCCCCAAAAAACTGCACCATGACTGTATCATCCAATTTCATCTGTTTGCCTCCTTGGTTTCTTTGGGACACACAATACTACATACACCAGCACATATCCAGCAGAATATTATTTTTTTACAGGGTCTGCGTCATGCCATGATTCCAGATTCTGTCCAGTTCTTCCTCTGTCATGACGCCCCAGTGTCTTTCCTGTGTCCAGAAACTGACATACAGTTCTCCCTCCTGCGTATAGATTGGTCTTTGTTCAAAGCCTTCTCCCCAGCCGTCACTCATCTGTCCGTCCCAGAAATTTTTCAGTTCATAGATTTCATTTTGTGTCAGCGGCTGGCAGATACTGCATTCCAGAACTCCGAACAGTTCTCCCCGGATGTTCTGCACTTTGGGGAATGCACTAATCACTTTTGCAGCCACCTGTCTGTTCCCGTCAAAATAATGCATGAGTCCCCTCGGCTCTTCTTCCACATGCCTTTCTTTGAGGATGGCTTTCTGGATTTGTTCCTCATAATCTGCCAGTTCACTCCGGTACAGCGTTTCCTGCTCCTCTCCATTCTGATACATCATCCCTATCAGCGAATTGTAAAGACAGAACGTTTCACAGGGTATCCCGTTTTTTTCAAGCGGATCGGCAAACTCTCCCTGATATTCCTGATACTCATGGATTGCCCGCTGCGTGCCAACAAAGCCTTCGGAAATAAATCCGCTGTCTGTCATCGCTGCCTGTCTTTTATCACGGGCAACCCCGGCATAATCAATATACGGCAGGAGAAGTTCATCGACTTCAAACATCCCCGCTTCTTTAACCAGAAATTCCCCATACTCTTTATCCGTATGTATCTACGGATGTATTTCAAATTCATCCAGATGCTTTGCGATGTAAGTGATATCAGTAAATTCACTTGTCCCCACGAATCCTGCCGCCATTGCAAGCCAGTCCATTTTTGCTTCATCAAAACGGCTGACGGTCTGGCACATCTCATTAAAAAGAGTCAGTTTCCGGACATCACCCTGCAGAGACATACACATATCTTCCGGGGAAGGAAGGATGCTTTCCGGCAGCCGGATATTTTCTATCCCGTTCACAATGCCTTCGGCAAATGCTGCGATGTTTAATCTTTTCTTTACCTTATCCATGGCACTGATGTCCGTTGGCAGATAAATGTACTCCTTATCCCCTGCCTCATTTCCAAGAGATAAAACTGCCACGGTTTCATCCGGTCTGTCGATGTATTCTGGAAAGGTTTTTCCGTTATAGACCTCCTCCATCTGGAATCCCTGATCTACCAGTATCCCATGTGGCAGGAACTTACATTTTCCTTCTGAAAAAATCTTCTGTGCATATGCGTTAAAATCCATTTTGCTCTTTTCTTCTTCTGAGATTGCAAGATGCCGGTCCAGATAAAGTCTCAGCCCGACACGGTTTCCATCCGTTAAGTCTGTGAGCAGGGACAGTCCCTGCAGGCTGTAAGTCAGGTTGATCAGTTGTTTCATTTCCCGGATGCCTGTTTCACTGCTGTAGACACCCACCACTCTTTTTTCGTATTCCGTCATTCCATCCAGCCTTCTGGCTAAGAAATTAAGTTCGTCCATGCTGACTGTCTGGTCTTTCAGGAACCCAAAAGAGGACGGTTCATCCCACACCTCACTGATACAGCATACCGGTACAATATCTTCTATCCCGATACATTTCATGCAATACTGCATGTCCATGTCCGTTGCCGGCAGAGTTATATCTACAGTCTGTCCCCCATTTTTTGCTCTAATCTTCATTCCACACCTCCCGTTCTACGATGTCCACCCCATACCTTTCCATCACGAATGCATTGACGATGAGCCTTAAGATTTCATCCGGTATCAATTCCCTGTCGGTCAGCTCCGACAGCCGGATATGCTTTGTCCCCAGATACACATCCCTTGCCGCATGGAACAGGATATATTGTTCCAGCGTAACGCTGCCAAGCCGGATGCGGTCAAAATAAATCCCCGTATCCAGCACCTGCTTAGAAACTTTCTCCCACAGGTTTTCATCTGCAGACAGAAGAAATACTGCGGCGGCATAATTCGGAAGTCCGCACAGGTTCTTTTTCCGTCTGCCAAGCAGCAGGGAAGAAAAATCGTTTCTGTGCCTGCTGTCATAAAAAATCAGTTCCTTTTCTGCGTTTCCAAATACCTCCTGTATCCTTTTCTTTAAGTGTTCCATCTGCATCCGGCTGATGACACAGTCCACAATCTCCGAATAATTTCCCCTGCTTTTCCACTCTTCCATGTCAAACATCCACCCCTGCCCTCTGGGACGATATCCCGGCGGCTGGCGCATCTGCCGTTCTAATAACTGCAGTCTTGGACTGTTGCAAAAAAATCCCGACATCAAATCTGTCTCCTTTCTTTTTCCATAAAAAAAGACAGCACCCATTTCATTTCTAAAATAAGTACCGCCTTACATGTCCATGTGCATTCCCGCTTCCATCTCCCCTGCCTCTTCCCCGCCCTCCTGTACTTCCAGTTCCGGTATCATGTTTCTGTTTAAACTGATTTCCTCCTGCTTCATCTGTTCTGAAATTGCTGCAAGTGCAATGCTGTTCATCTTGTTCTGCAGGTAAGTTTCAAACTCCCCTTTCGCCTCTGTCACGGTTTTATCCATCTGTTCAGCAAACAGTTTCTGCAGATAGGGGATATTACTTTTTAACTCCTGCCGTACATTTTTCAATGTCGAGACGATATTTCTCCGGTCCTCCCTGCTCAGGACACGTTTCTCATCCAGAAGTTTTTCAATCTCCTCTGACCTCTTTTCCAGTTGCCGCACCAAGTCACGGGTTGCTTCATCCACTTCCCGGCGCATTACTTTCTGCCTGTCACTGTATGGGCATGGTTCAACGAATGTCCCATTCACTTTTGTAATGGTAACCGGTATCCCCTCTCCAATGTTAAGTGATGTGATTGCTTCGGCAAACTGTGTATAGGACATCTCCACCTCAACGATCATGTCATTGATGTCTGTCCCTGCCAAAAACCAGTCCTCGTTGCCCTCCCTTTCCATCATGCCTTTTGAAATGGACAGGCGTATGACATTATTATGCATGATGGAACTTCCAAACAATGCCGTTCCTGAACCACCGATTGAGGACCTTGCAAACCGAATCATTCCGTAACTTGGGTGCTGCTTTTTCTCCATCCCTGTTTCTTTTCCTTTCTCTGAATTTTGTCCCAAAATACTTAAAAATCTCTTTTTTGCCTCTATGCATCTATAAAAACGTGGAAAAAAATAGGGCAAAAACTGGTCATTTTTTGCTCCAATTTTTGCCCTCAAACCACAACATCTTGTGGTCTAACATGCCTATTTTTCTTATTTTCCACAATACTGCATCAGAACTACCGTCTCCACATGCATCGTATATGGAAATAGATCAACCGGTGTGGCTTTGTTCATGCGATAACCCAGTTTCTTCAGGTATCCTAAATCCCTTGCAAGTGTCTCCGGGTTGCAGGAAATGTATACAATCCGGTTGGGGGACAGCTTGGCGATGCAGGAAAGGAAGGTTTCATCGGAGCCACTGCGGGGTGGATCCATCATGACCACATCCACCTTTTCTCCGCTTTCTGCAAGCTGGATGGCAAATTGTCCCGCGTCCTTCTGATAGAACTGAATGTTTTTCACACCGTTGGTTTTGGCATTTATCACCGCATCCCGGACGGCATCCTTATTCAGTTCCACGCCAATCACTTTTCCAGCTTTTGAACTGGCTGCAATGCCGATAGTACCTGTCCCGCAGTATGCGTCCAGAACAGTTTCTTTTCCCGTCAAAGCGACATATTCCATGGCTTTCCGGTACAGCACCTCGGTCTGTGCGGGATTTACCTGATAAAAGGATTTCGGTGAGATACGGAAAGTATAACCGCAGATCTCATCCTCAATATAGCCCTTGCCATACAGCACATGCTCCTTCTCTCCCAACACCATGCTGGTTGCTTTGTCGTTTACATTTAAAACAATGGAGGTAATCTCCGGGTGGCGCTTGCACAGTGCTTTCACAAAGTTATTTTTAGAAGGCAGAATAGGGGATCCCAGCACCAGCACCACCAGAATCTGACCTGTGGCATGTCCCACACGAATCAAAACATGGCGAAGCAGACCATAGCCTGTGTCTTCATCGTAAGCTCTGATTTTAAAGGATTTCGCCAATTCATCAATGGTACAGAAAATGGCATCCGCCTTCTCATTTTCTAACAGACAGCTTTCCACCGGTACTACACGGTGGGTCTTTTCCTCATAATTGCCATGGTAGACACCCCTTCGCTTGTCGTAGGCATAAACCGCATGCACCTTATGACGGTAATGCTTCGGCTGTTTCATGCCCAGAATCGGTTCCACTTTTCCATAAGGGCGCAGCAAATCCTCCACCATTTTCTGTTTTCTGGCAAGCTGCTCTTTGTAAGGAGTCGCCAGCATACTGCAGCCTCCGCACCTGCCTGCTGCAGGACAAAGTGTATTCTTTGATCGGGTTTTTGATTGATTCCCGGTGTTCCGGTTGTTTTCTTCTTTTATGTCAGCTCTTCTGTTATTTTCCTTCATCACGATCTCCATTTTCCGGCATAGCGGCCGTGTCAAAAATTTCGCTGTTCCAAATAATTTCTCTTATATCAAAAAAATCCATTTCGTAATGAAATGGATTTTTCTAATCGGAGTGACAAGATTCGAACTTGCGACCTCTACCTCCCTAAGGTAGCGCTCTAGCCAAACTGAGCCACACCCCGACAACGAAATTTATTATATCGGATCATTCGATATAAATCAAGTCTTTTTTTGTGATTTTTCAAAAATTTTTTCAAATTTTTTTGAAAAAATTTATCAGACCAGTTTTACATAGATTAATTTGGCTCTGCCATGATCGGTACGCTCACTTTTTACCTCCAGGCGGGGACAGTTTTTCACAAACTCAATCAGTTTCTTATAGCCATAGTTACGGCAGTCAAAATCCGGATACTGCTTCATCAGATTATTCCCCAATTCGCCCAGATACATCCATCCGTCCTCGTCTGCCTTGGCATCCACCAGATCAATCAGGAAATCATGAATTTCGTCAATACTGGTAATGGGGGCAACCTCCGGCTCCTTCTCCAGTAAATCTTTTTCAAGCTCCTTTGCATTGGCATTGGAACTGCCATTCTTCTTCCGGGCTTTCTTTTTCTTGGGATGGGTGGCATTATACAGGACATCCAGTGTCTTAAACACACGGCAGGCTTTGACAAAGGCCGCCGGAGTTTTGCTCTCCCCCATGCCGATAATGTCCCGTCCGGATTCCCGCAAGCGCATGGCCAGCCGGGTAAAGTCACTGTCGGAGGAAGCCAGAATAAAACCATCGATGGCATTGCCATACAGAATATCCATGGCATCAATGATCATGGCTGAGTCCGAAGAATTTTTCCCTGTGGTGTAGGTATACTGTTGGATGGGAGAAATGGAATTTTCCAACAACACCTCTTTCCAGGAGGCTTTTGCCGGATCCGTCCAGTCCCCGTAGCTTCTGCGGATAGTAATATCTCCAAATTCTTTGGCCTCACTCAAAATCGTATCAAGATATTTGGGTGAAATATTATCTGCGTCAATTAACAATGCATATTTTGCTTCTTTTTCCATATTATGTCAACCTTCACTTCTAAGCAGCCTGCGACGGGCTGTAATGCTACACTATGTCGAATCTACACGATCATGTCAATTTTTCGATATCCCAATACCTACGGAACGAAATTCAAGGTCATAAGACGGTCAATGTAACGCTCCACACACTCCACTACCACAATCTGGGGATTATACTGGGTGCCAATTAATTCCGGTGTGAAATCCAGCACACTCACATAATCCACCTGCGGGCAGTAATTGTCCTGCATAATAAATTTCAGATACTCGGAAAAGGAGTCTCCCACAATTAAAATGTTGGCATCCACCCACTGTCCATGATCATAGCTTTCCGGTCGGATACTGAAAAACTGGTCTGCCGGGAAATAAGCATCCATGTTACTGATCCGCGCCAAATCCCGGATATAATATTCCCGGTTGTCCTCTACATCAAAGCTGGCATCCTCAATTCCGTGATAAGTACCATTCAATATACGGAGCAGATTCTGGGTGCCGATAAAAGCACCTCCCAGATTCCAGTGGGTATCGTATTTATAGTAAAGCTGCATGGTATCCTTTGCAGCCATCATGTCATCCTTGGTATAGGCAATTTCCAGATCCGTATGCGCCCGAAGATACTCCACCAGCAGATCTTCCTTTGATACCGAAGTCATGCGGTATACACTGTCCGGCATATACTCTGCATACACCGTTTCCTTATTGGGATTGAATTCCATCACCATACGAATCCCCTGGGACGCAAGATAATCCCTTTGGGCAGTAAGATTCTCTGCAATCTGTTGAAGCTGCTCCTCACTGTAATGATTGGTTCCCCGATAGTCCTGAATCGGTCTGCCATCTCCTTCTGTTTTATAAAACAGCCAGCCATCCTTGCCCATCAGTACCTGGGCAGACTGCAAGTATCTGTCACCGGTCAGCTTCATGGACAATACGGAATTCCACATGGAAAAGGTATCCTTCCAGGCTGCATTCTGTTCAAAGGTATCACAATAATCCAACACCACATCCAGTGCATCTTTTCCTTCCGGTTTCTGATATACCTTTCCGGTTTCCAGGGCTGTCGCCACCCCCATCACGGTGATGAACACCAGAAAAACAATGGTTATCACACTTTCACGTACATATTTTTTCATAAAAAACGGTCACCTCATCAGAAGTTGAAATAAATAAACGGATTGTAGGAATTGTTAAGAATATAAGCTACCGCAAGGAACAAAATACAAAGTAAAAATACCGTGTAAATCACATTCCAGACCGGTTTGGCATGCCATTTTTCATCCATTCGTTTCACTACAGGCACACAGGCAATCAGAGCAGCCACATAATACATCCAATTCTGCGCCAGAAGTGCCGTCACCCCGGCATCCATCCAACCAGCTGCATGGATTCCAAACATGGCTTTTATGTAAGTCAAAGCCTGTCCGATGTTATCTGCCCGAAACAGCACCCATCCCAGAATAACAAACAGCATCGTATAAATATGACCAAACACAGCCAGTCCCTTACTGCTTTTATCCATTTTCTTACCCAGACCGGTCAATTTTTCAAAGGTGAGCAAAACAAAATACATCAATCCCCAGCCGATAAAAGTCCAATTAGCGCCATGCCAGATACCGGTCAATGCCCAGACTACAAACAGGTTAAATACCAGTCGTGCTTTTGATTTCACGCGGCTGCCGCCCATGGGAAAATATACATAATCCCGGAACCAGGTCTGTAAAGAAATATGCCATCTGCGCCAGAACTCCGAAACGGATTTTGCAATATAAGGGTAATTAAAGTTTTCTTCAAAATGGAAGCCGAACATCTGACCTAAGCCAATCGCCATATCCGAATAACCGGAAAAGTCAAAAAAGATTTGCAAGGTGTAAGAAATCGCTCCCAGCCAGGCTGCCGCTGTAGATGCATGGAAAGCACTTCCGGAAATCGTTCCGAAAATAGTATCTGCCACCAGTCCCATATTGTTGGCAATGAGCACCTTTTTGCCCAGACCGATGATAAAACGGCATACACCTTTGGTGAAATCCTCCAGATTTTCCTCTCGATGGGCAATCTGTTGCGCGATGGTTTCATATCGCACGATCGGTCCTGCAATCAGCTGAGGGAAAAAGGCGATATACAGACCTACATTTAATGGATTTTTCTGCACCTTTCCTCTGTCCCTGTACACATCAATGGTGTAAGACATGGCCTGGAAGGTAAAAAAGGAAATACCGATGGGCAATACGATTCCCGGATTGACCAGATTGGTATGCGCAAAGCGGTTCAGATTGTCAATGACAAAGCCTGTGTATTTGAACCATCCCAGCACACCCAGATTGATCACCACATCGGCTGCCAGCAATAGTTTACATAACATTTCCCGTTTCTTTGTCCAGTCTACCAGTAATCCAAACAGCCAGTTAATCAATATGACAAACAGAATAAGGGGCAGATAATCTCTTCCACCGGATACATAGAAATACAGGCTGGCAATCAGCAGAAAAATATTTTTGATATGTGTGGTTTTACGCAAAAATGCATAATACACAAATAATACTATCGGTAAAAACAGAAACAGGAATTCCTCACTGGGAAAAAGCATGATTCCTCTCCTCTCACGTTATCTCAATCTTTTCTATTGTATCATACTTTTTCCAAATAAAAAACAAAAATGAATGCACAAAAGCCGTGGATGCTTTTCTGTGCATCCACGGCTTTCTATTCTACCTTTTATTAACGACCATTGCCCTGCATAAAGGGAGCAAACGGATTGCTATACTGTCCTTCCTGGGATTGTGCGTTTTGGTCACCGGACTGTCCGTTCTGTGCAGATTGTGCTGCCTGCTGATTTAAATCCAGGGTAACAGAGAGTGTGACCTCAGCATAACCATCATTGCTCATACGTTCTACAACCACATCCACCGTTTCCCCTGCTTTATAATACTGCAGTAAGGATTTAATCTCAGAAACAGAGGTTACGGTCTGTCCGTCAAACTTGGTAATAATATCGCCCTGACGGATGCCTGCCTTTTGTGCTGCACCACCATCGGTTGCTTCTGCAACATAAACACCTGCAGGAATACCATATGCCTGTGCATCGGTGGATACATCCTGGCAGGAGATACCCAGATAACCTTCCTCGGAAGCATCTACTTTTTCTCTGGTTACACGGTTTTCCAGTTCATTCAAAATAGGAATGGCAGTGGAAATAGGAATGGCATAGCCCATACCTTCTACCTTGGTCTCTGCAAGTTTGGCCGAGTTAATACCTATAACCTGACCTTTCATATTGAAAAGGGCACCACCGGAGTTACCGGGGTTAATCGCTGCATCTGTCTGAATCAGGCTTGCAGCCATGTTATCCATTTGAACCTCACGATTCAATGCACTGATATAACCACTGGTGACAGACTGACCATAACCTAATGCATTACCGATGGCAACTACCTGCTCACCAACGGTCAGTTCATCGGAGTTACCAAGCTCTGCAATTTTAATTGTCGAAAGCACATCCTCCGGGATATCACTTAATTTAATGGCTACAATTGCCAGATCGTTAGAAGCATCCGTACCTTTGGTATGGGCTTCATAAACCTGGTCTACATCATCATTGAAACATACAGACAATTGTTCCGCACCAGAAACTACGTGATTGTTAGTCGCAATGAGCAGTTCCTCCTCATTCTGACCGACTACAATACCGGAGCCTGCGCTCTCGCTCTCCTGCTGCATTGTACCAAACCAGCTCTGTACCTCGGTAACGCCCTTATTGGTAATGGCTACTATAGAGGGCATACACATCTGGGCAATTTCCGAAACGGTGTAAGTCCCATCACCTGTAGCTGTCGTTGTCGCCTGGCTGATTGCCGGTTTGCTGTCCGCAGTAGAGCCAATCGTAGGAGTACTTTCTTCCTGCTCAGTGGCATCCTGATTTTCCTGTACCTGTGCGGTCTGTGTACCAAATGCTTTATTTGCAGCAAAGTTGACGCCCTGGAAGGTGCCACCGGCTACCAGACCAAATACCAGTCCGAAAGCAACTGCTTTACCGATACCCTTTGCAAAATTATGCGGTTTCTTTTGTTTCTTAGGTTTCTGAGGTTCCGGTGTCTGTACCGGCTGTCCTACATTCCAATTCTGATTCTGGTTTTCATATTCATACATAACAATCTCTCCTTCCAACCATCAGAACATTCCTGACGGGATATCTCTTTTCCTTTGATCTGAATACAGAATAGTAAAGAATTGTTATGCAAATTTGTCTAATTTGTGAAAAAAGTGTGTTTTTTATTTCTGCAAGACCCATGGGTTTTCTTCTTGAAGCCCCATATTCCAAAGCTCCATATTCTGTTCATCCCACTCCTGCTCCGGCGCATAGAATTTCAACATATGAACCAGTTTTTTGACCCGCTCATCCTCCGTGTCAAAGCCCTCAAAAGTGTTCACTGTATCCTCCCGCAGCTGTTCCGGAGTGGTAACCTCCGGCGGTGTCACGCCACATACATTGTATAGCAGACCACAGGCATATGCCATTTCATAATTCCCCATGATGACCGATGTTTTCTGCTGTGACTTGATAATCACCGCCATTTTGGCAAGTACCGGTACCATAAACTGTCACCTCTATTTCCTGGATACCACTTCCACAACAAACTCCCACACACGTTTGGTCGAGGAAATACTAAGTTTCTCTTCCGTAGTATGAATATCTCTCATGTCCGGTCCGATGGACACACAATCCAGATCTGTGATTTTGGCAGAGAGCAGACCACACTCCAGCCCTGCATGGATTGCCTGGATTTCCGGCGTTTTTCCATACATTTCTTCATAAATGGCTACCATCTTTTCCCGTAGCTTGGAATCCTTACGGAAAGCCCAGCCGGGGTAGGTTCCTGTCGTATCACAATGACCGCCTGCAAATTCGACAATGGTGTAAATTTTACGAATCAGATTGGCCTTACTGCTCTCCACGGAACTCCGTACCGAAAAATGCATGGATACTTCCTGATCCTCAGTCTTCAGTACACCCATATTCAAGGATGTTTCCACCAGTCCGGGGACATCGGCACTGTTTGCCTGTACACCACCCGGCAATGTCAGCATCACCTGTGTCACTTTTCTGGCTGAATCCGTCGTGAAAACCTCCGCTTCCTCTTTCTCCCAACGGATCAGGCTTACCTGAAAAGCAGGATCTTTGGTAGCAAGTTCTGTCTGAATGTCTTTCTCACTCTTACGCACTGCTGCCTCAAAGGCTTCCGTCTGCTCTTCCGGCACCAGCAGCTGCACTTCTGTCTCTCTGGGGATCGCATTATCTGCCAGTCCTCCTTCCAGAGTCAGCAGATAAAGATTTTCTGCACCGATGGCATCCTGCACCTCTGACAGAATCCGTCCTGCAAGCACGTTGGAATTTCCCCGTTCCAGCTTGATCATCTCCCCGGAGTGCCCACCCTGCAGACCTTTTACGAACATTTCATAATGGATCCCACTCTTATGCTCCCGTTCCACAGGCACATGACAGTTGACTCTGGCTCCTCCTGCGCAGCTTGCCAGGAAAATACCCTCTTCCTCAGAATCCAGATTTAACATCCGGTGTCCCTTTAACATAGACAAATCGATAGCACGGGCCCCATCCATTCCCGTTTCCTCTTCCGTGGTAATCACCACTTCCAGGCGGGGATGTTTGATGGTCTCACTGTCCAGCAATGCCAGACCATAAGCTACGGCGATACCGTCATCACCGCCTAAGCTGGTTCCTTCTGCATATGCCCAATCTCCGTCTACGGCAATGCGTAAGCCGTCTTTTTTCAGATCCAGATCACAGGCAGGAGTTTTCACTGCCACCATGTCCATATGTCCCTGTAAAATCAAAGGTTCCTCGTTTTCGTATCCTTCGGATGCTTCCTTAATGATAATCACATTTTTCGCCGCATCCTGATAGTGTTCCAGCCCTCTTTCTTTGGCAAAGCTTACCAGATAATCACTGATTTGTCCCACATTGCCTGAACCGTGGGGAATGGAACATATCTTTTCAAAAAATCCAAATACACTCTTTGGTTCTAATTGTTCAAACGCTCCCATTGTCTTACCTCCATTATCAACAACTATTCTGCTTCCCATTGTAGCAGAGTCTCCCGGAAAAATCAAAAAGCTCCGTATCTGTTATGACACGGAGCTTGTACGCATTTATAGGAATTATGCCAGTTTGCTCTTAGCTAACTCAGCCAGGGTCTTGAAGCCCTCTGCATCATTTACAGCTAACTCAGCTAACATTTTACGGTTCATATCAACACCAGCTAATTTTAAACCGTACATGAATTTGCTGTAGGACAGACCATTCAGTCTTGCTGCTGCGTTGATACGAGCGATCCATAACTGTCTGAACTGTCTCTTTCTCTCTTTTCTTCCTGCATAAGAAGAAGTCAGAGCTCTCATTACGGACTGTTTTGCTACTCTATACTGTTTAGATCTTGCACCTCTGTAACCTTTTGCAAGTTTTAATACTCTGTTATGTTTTTTCTTTGCGTTTACGCCGCCTTTAATTCTTGCCATTTCTATGACTCCTTTCTGATAATTCGACTTTCAGCTTATAAATACGGTAAGATCTTCTTCATATTCTTAACGTTGGTAGCATCTACGATGCCAGCCTGTCTGAGCTGTCTCTTCATCTTAGTGGATTTCTTTGTTAAGATATGGCGTCTGTAAGCTTTATTTCTCTTTAACTTACCTGTTCCTGTAGCTTTAAAACGTTTTGCAGCTGCTCTGCTGGTTTTCATTTTGGGCATATCATTTTCCTCCTGATTCTCAATCTTCTATTTTAACATCCAAACTATCGCTTTTCAGTTAAAAACATAGTCATGCTTCTTCCTTCAACCTTGGGTGCTTTCTCAATCACTGCCACATCGGAAAGTGCCTGGGCGAAGTCATCCAGAATATGTTTACTCTGGTTCATGTGAGCCATCTCACGTCCACGGAAACGAAGAGTAATCTTAACCTTGTCTCCCTTCGTCAGAAACTTACGTGCATTGTTGATCTTGGTATTCAGATCATTGGTGTCAATATTGGGAGAAAGACGAATCTCCTTCACCTCAATCACGTGCTGTTTCTTTTTCGCTTCTTTCTCTCTGCGAACCTGTTCATACTTATATTTACCATAATCTACAATTTTGCAGACAGGCGGTTTCGCTGTGGGAGCAATCTTCACCAGATCAAGACCTGCTTCCTCCGCCATCTTCATGGCATCTCTGGGGGACATAATTCCTAACTGCTCTCCATTCTCACCAATAAGGCGGATTTCTTTGTCCCGAATCTGTTCATTAATAAATAAGTCGCTAATAGTAGTGCACCTCCATAAGAAAATAAAAGCGAAAAAAAAGTGGATAGCATAACTATCCACTGAAATCTCAATCTTCTCACGGCATCCTCGCAGAAACCGTGTAGATTAAATCTGTACGCCTGTAAGCCCGCTTGCCACAGGGTGAGAGTGGATACTCTGCTTGTTGTCTGTTCTACACACTTAGATAGAATAGCATAGCCACTCTCCCCTGTCAAGCGGTTTTTATGATTATTTTCCAATCAAAATCATCACATCTGTGAGTTCCTGGCTCTCCAGCATTACGTTACCAATGGCGTTGACTGTGACGGTGCTGTGAAGCTGATACAGTCCCGTTGTCCGTTCTAATGTAAAGAGATATGCCACATGTCCCGCATATTCTTCTCCTACATGGAGATGGATGCCTACCGTTCCCGGAAGTTTCTGCGGTTCCGCCGGTTTCATATAATAGGTAGTAAAGGCTTCTGCAAAGTTGGGTATTTCACTAAAGGCTGCGCCAAAGTCCACCTGGTCAGATATTGCTCCACTGTTTAGATTTGCACTGAATCCCACACCATTGCCCAGGTGAATCATCAGGCTGGTGTCGGTTCCATTATATTTCTGCAGGATTTCCTTTGTCAATCGGGCATGCTCCGGGGATGCTGCAATGTCAACCAAAAGCTGTCCCTGTGCGCCGGTTTGCTCCTGCACAACCGCCGGAGATATGGTTTTCGCTGTAGCTGCGGTTATGCCACTGCCAGCAGAACTGCTGCCGGAGGAAGTACTGCCTGTTCCCGAGCCGCTGCCGGAGTTTCCTGTGTTGCCGCCAGTGTTTCCATTATTAGAAGTATCCTCACCAGCAGTGCCGTTATCCGGCGTTGCTGCATCGTAGGCTAAGGCATAGGTAGAAAATTTATTGGTTGGAAAGGTGATGGTTCCATCTGACTTATTGTGGGATGCCTGAATCCTGTCGTAAGTCGTGGTTCCATCGCTGTTCTTATGTTCCCGGATGACATAGAAGGTGCCACTCTCGTTTTTCAGGTTTTCCGGCAGGCTTAAGGTTACGGATACGCTGCCCTTTAAATCCGTCAGTGGATTTTCCCAGGCTGTACTCTCATTCCCCTTGTTGACTACCTGACTCAATCCCATCGTAAGATAAAGCTGAATCTTTGCATCTCCTGCTTTTTCTTTCATTTTCGTAGCGTCTGCGACCGCGGATTCCGATGCATCGCTGATGGCAAGCTGTAAATTGCCGGAATCAATGGCGTTCTGACCATTAGCTATTTTTCCGGTGGTAATCTTGGAACTGTTGACGCTTACCTTATCAGCCTTTGGGGTAAGCAAAGCGCTTAAATGGAGATTGGTTTCCGGCATGGTAAAAGTAAACTGGCTCACCGACTCTCCCGCAGTGACGGTCTGTCCGTTTAGCGCTCCTGCTACAAACTGATAGCCATAATTGGGTTTAATTTCCACCGTGACGGTACTGCCCGGTTTGATTTCCACCAGACCCTCCCTGGAATTCTGGTCATTGATTGCACCAATTCCATTCTGGTTATCCGCAGTTATTGCGGAAAGGATTTTGACCGTTCCATTTGAGACTTTCGCATCTTCTCCCAGGGAACTGTCGTAAGTCCATGTCACCGTGTATGCACTGCTGCCCGATTTTTTTACCACGATATCAAAGGAATCTGCGTCTGCAACGGTATAATCCATCCACCCATCATTTTCCGTGCCATTGATGTCTGAGCCATTGATGGTTACTGCGATGTCGACGCCAAACGTTGGCAGCAGACTAATAATATGGGTATCTGCCGGTTTTACCCGGATGCTCCCCGGTGTAATCTCCACTCCATCCATTTTCATATAAGGCCCATAAGTGTCGAGACAACCAGCAGCAGCTGTCAGGCCTACGGATATGGTCTTTTCTTCCCCGCTGTCAGCCTCCTCTGCCTGCACCACACTGCCCGTTCCCCATACCATGGAGACCATCAGTAGAAGGCTCAGCAGCCACGCCATTCCTCTTTTCTTTTTCATTGGCAAATCCTCCTTGTTTTTCCGAAGGAAAAATCCGAGTCCACTGGCGAGGAGAGGATTTTCCTCCTTTCTTTTGTTGCACTTTCTCTATGTCATTCTTTTTCTTCCGTTGAAGTTTCCACCGGAAGCTGAATTTCCCAGTTATAATAAAACTGCAACAGTCCGATTCTGGACTTTGTGCCCGTCTTTTCGTTCAAAGACGCCATATGGCGGTATAGCGCCGCTCTGGAGATAAACAACTGATCTGCAATCTGCTGTACCCCCTCGTCGGAATCCAGCAGGACACGTAATACATCCTGCTCCCTTGCCGTTAGCGTAAACATTTGCGCAAAGGCATCAAATCTTGCGGCTTCATCCACTGTTGCAGGAATTGCCACAGTATCTTCCTTTTCCGGCATAACAGGTACAAACTGTGCATTGTAAATATAGGTAGTAATACTGATCAGCATAAATAACACCAGTGCTGAAATAATCATTGTTATGGTATTCTGTGATACCAGCAAAAATACAGAGGTTGCGCTGGTCACCACAGCACAGAAATTATTTACAGCCCGTCCCAGCCCTGCCCATAGCTTTGGCAGTTTCATGTAACGGGACAGTTCTATGAACTCCGTGGTAAAATATACTACAAAAAATCCCGATGACAGGTAAAAGGCAACCAGTCCAATAAGAAATTCTCCACCAAACTTGATGATAACCACACATGCCGTGGATAATAGAGTGACACAGTACATGAGTAAACTCATATATTTTCTCTGTTTCCAGTCAAAAGTAAATCCTGCTGCCAGTCCGCTGAGTGCCAGAAGAAGCCTCGGCCATTGCCCCACATCAACTTCTCCTGCCGCATGAACCAGTGTCACCGCGTTGTCCAGAGAGGCAAAGATACATGCCATGAATGCCACAATCAGGATTAACATGCATGCAGCCACCCCTCTGTTTCGGACAAGATAGCGGTCTTCTATTTGATCCTTTCCCATTCCGTCAATTGCAGTCGTTTCCTGTGCCTTCCATCTTAGAAGCAAAATAACAAAGGCCGTAAGAAACACGGTCAAAACAACTGCTTCCAATGCATCATTTTTAATCAGATTATTATTCAAAAACTGTAAAAAAATTCCCAATGCATAAGCTGTCCCCACGGTTCTCGCCAGATACAGGCTTTTTCCCATACATTTCGCCGTCAGGTAATGAACGGCACTTCCCAGCACGCCAAGAATAAAAAACAGCACGCCTCCGGAAACCATCAATATTTTATAGGAAAGATGCTGTTGTATCAGGAAAATACAGACAATTCCCACCACAGTGACAACAAAACCCGTCAGGTAAAAGAATCCGTCTTTTTCGCTTATAAGGCGACTTATCAGCGGAAACATCAGGAAACCAGCCACACTGATTCCCAGAATATAGTTCTGTGCCAGGACTACTTCCTCTGTCTCTGCCACCGTCATCATCATATTGTCAAATAAGTATTCCGTGCCCAGGAAAATACAGTAAAAGAGTGCCAGTGCAGAAATTACTTTTTTCATTCGTTTTCCCCACGTTCATGAAGCAATTCCATGAACAAATTGTATTTTTCATTATAGACAAATGTCTCTTCTGTACAAGTTGACAAATGTCTCAACCTGCTTTAACAGCAGGAAAAGGGCGCTTTTTCCATCTTTCAACAGAAAAAGCGCCCTTTTCCTTTTTATCGCTCCTTAAAGGTTGCGCAGTTGGTTGCGTCACAATCACACGCGTTATTTCCACGGATATCTACATGATCTGCCGTACATTTATAATCGCTATTATAAACACACTTGGATGCTTCACAGTCGATACTGATTGTTCGCTTGGGGTGACATGCATTGGATGCGTTGTCTGCTGTTTTATTTACAAAGCTTTCACAACAGGTGTCTGCCTCGTTCTTCGCATGCTTGCCTCCCACCATGATGTCACCTTTACAGCAACACCGGTCCGCATTGTAGGAACAGTTTTCTACTCCACATTTTAAATCTGCCATCGTAAACACTCTCCTTTCGCAATGATATGCATCTTGCAATAGTAGTATTTACGAGGTATTTCTTTTTTATTCTGAAAAAAATAGTAACTATTTCGCTTCTTCCTGTACTTCTTCCTTCCGGATTGCCTTGGTACGGATTTCTTCGCAGATCTGACTGACAAAATCTGCCAAAGGCTTCTGACCCTCGTCTCCTGCGAAACGGCTGCGCACGGATACCAGTCCCTGCTCTGCTTCCTGCTGTCCGACAACCAGCATGTAAGGCAGTTTGGCAAGTCTTGCTTCGCGGATCTTGAATCCGATCTTTTCAGAACGGTTATCTACGGTTACATCCACGCCGTTTTTCTTCAGTTCTGCACGAACCTGTTCCGCATACTCCTCATATTTCTCAGAAATAGGAAGAACACGGACCTGCTCAGGGCAAAGCCATGTAGGGAATTTGCCGGCATAATGCTCAATAAGCCATGCCAGAGTTCTCTCATAACATCCCATGGAAGTTCTGTGGATAATCCAGGGACGGACTTTTTCACCATTCTGGTCAATGTAGTACATACCAAAGTTCTCTGCAGAAGCGCAGTCAAGCTGAATGGTTACCATGGTATCTTCCTTACCGTAGACATTCTTGGCCTGAATATCAATCTTGGGTCCGTAGAAAGCAGCCTCATCGTCAGCCTCTGTGTAAGCGATGCCGTTTTTATCCATGACATCTCTTAAGTACTGCTGGGTACTATTCCAGTACTCATCATCCCCCAGGTATTTCTTCTTATTGTTAGGATCCCATTTGGAAAGACGGTAGGTTACATCGCCATCAATGCCCAGGGTCTTCATGACATAATGAGCCAGTTCGGTACATCTGGTCAATTCTTCCTCTGCCTGGTCGGGACGCAGGATAATATGTGCCTCGGTAATCGTAAACTGACGTACACGGGTCAGACCGTGCATCTCACCGGAATCCTCGTTACGGAACAGGGTGGAAGTCTCAGACATTCTGTAGGGCAAATCTCTGTAGGAATGCTGCTCATTCATGTATACATAGTACTGGAACGGGCAGGTCATGGGACGAAGTGCCATGGTCTCCTTGTCCTCATCATCCTTGTTTAAAATAAACATTCCATCCATGTAATGATCCCAGTGTCCGGAAATCTTATACAGGTCAGCTTTCGCCATCAAAGGTGTTCTGGTGCGGACATAGCCCCATTCATTGTCCTCCAGATCCTCAATCCATCTCTGGAGTTTCATGATCATTTTGGTTCCCTTCGGTGTGAAAAGGGGAAGTCCCTGACCGATGACATCAACGGTGGTAAAGAGTCCCATCTCGCGGCCTAATTTGTTATGGTCACGTCTTTTCGCATCCTCCAGATTCTCCAGATAGGCAGCAAGTTCTTCCTTCTTGTTAAAAGCGGTACCATAGATACGCTGCAGTCTTGCCTTGTCGGAATTGCCTCTCCAGTATGCCATGGAGGAAGAAATCAGTTTATAAGCCTTAATATTTTTAGTACTCATCAGGTGCGGACCTGCACACAGATCCACAAATCCTCCCTGGTCATAGAAGGAAATCTCTGTACCTTCCGGCAGGTCTTCAATCAGTTCTACCTTAAAAGGCTCATTGCGCTCCTGCATGAATTTGATTGCTTCCTCTCTGGGAAGAGTGAAACGCTTGATTTCGTGGCCTTCCTTGATGATCTTCTTCATCTCGGCTTCAATCCTGTCCAAATCTTCTCTGGAAAAAGGTTCTGCATCGAAATCATAATAGAAACCATCTTCAATGGAAGGTCCGATGGTACATTTGGCATTCGGGAAAAGCCGTTTTACTGCCTCGGCCATGACATGAGCTGTGGTGTGACGCAGGGTCTGTAAACCACCCTCATCGTTTGCAGTGAGAATATTTAATGTGCAGTCGTCCTTTACCTCGGTACGCAGATCTACTACTTTGCCATCCAGCTCGCCGGCACATGCCACTCTGGCAAGTCCCTCGCTGATGTCTGCTGCGATTTCATAAACCGTCATCACTTTGTCATACTCTTTAAAAGAGCCATCTTTTAATGTTACTTTCATAATGATTTTCTCCTTTCTCATTTCCGCCGCTGCACATCCCTACGGAGCATAATCTTCTCCTCCACGAGGTGCGCATCCTTGCGAAGCATTTCGTTTGATCGGAAATTCCTGGCAAACAAAAAATCCATGCGTAAAATACGCATGGACGATAATTGTCGCGGTTCCACCCTGCTTGCAGATGCAAACTGCCATCTGCCTCTCAACTGATGATAACGGAATCACCGGGCTTTATTAAAGCCACTCCGGGGTGGTCTTCAGATGAACTTCCTCCTGGATGCTTCCACCTCTGCGCTGTTCCACAGGCATCCTTCTCTGGGGATTTCATTGATCTTACTCTTCCCGTCAACGTGTTTTCTTTATTTGCCTCTATATTATGCGCAATTTTTCAATCTGTAAAGGGGTTTTTGAAAAAATTATTCATTTTCCTTTCCCAGTGCAGAATCCATCAGCTTTAAAAGTTCCAACGCACTTCTGAAATTTACCTGTTTTTTCCCTTCCACCCAGGAAACCGTTCCCTGCCAGGTATGGTTTTCCTGACTCTTCACAGATACAACAAAATTCTGTACGGTTTCTTTCTCCATAGCTTTCATTGGTTATGTTGCTCCCCTTGTCTGCTTTTCATATTTCTATTGTAACAAAGTACGGTCACACCGCGGTCACATGGAAGTGTTTTTTTGCAAATATTTTTGTATGAGATCAATCAAGCCCCACTCACCATCGTATTCCCCAAGGCATTGTCCATCCAATGAAAAGACCAGCCCCTGCCAGCTGGCATTACGCCGAGACTCCACCAAAATGTCCAAAGTGGCAAGCTCCCCATGATACTGCTGCATCTCCTGATAGGTCACATCGGTTATAGGAACACCCCGATATGCCACATTAGGAACAGTTGCTTTCTTAAAACTACGTTTTTCCTGAAAAGACTGAGGATACCCCGTCCGGTCAAACAAGGCATCCATCTGCAAAATCAGCTCTCTGAATTCTACAAATTTAAGTTCACTCTCACTGAGCGGTGAATAAGTCCTTCCCAATAGATCTGCTGTAGCATCATCAATACACACACGGAAACGATTGGGTGGATATTTTTTTTCTGTTTGGTTCATATTCGTTCCACGCTTTCATTCTCCTACTTCACAATCGTGCTGGCAGCGACCACTTCTTCTATGTCCATATGCACCTGTAATCCCTTAATCTTAGAGCTTACCTGATAAAATCTGGACAATACGCGATTAGCCACCAGAGCGCAATTTTCGTAATTGCAGGAATTCAGCATCACCACATATTGTGTCGAACTATATCTGGAAACCACATCCCCGATCCGCAGTGTATCACATAGTACTCTTTCCAGCATATTCATTGCCTTCTGCATATTGTCTTTGATCGTCTCTTTCCCTATTTTAGAGGAAATCTTGGCATCCATGTCAATCGTGAAGAGCACAAGATATTCGGACATTCCCAAACGCTTGATCTTACGTGCCTCCAGATGATAAATCTCTCTGAAAACCGTGTAACCACACAAATAGGCGCCGTCCACACTTTTTTCTGTGATTTCTGATGACATTTCATTGATATCGGAGAGATTCTCTCCGTTATTCATGTTAATCAGTTCCCTGCCCAGTTCTGTCAATAAGGGGGTATTCCGGACTCCCAGCTGATCATACAGAATCTTCTCGACTTTCTCAAAAGCCTCCTTGGCCTGAGCCTGTTTATTCTGACGCATATAGGATTGAACCAAAAGAATATTCAAATGTTCATCCAGTGCCTCGTAATGCAATGCTTCCGCACATACCAATTCCATCTGGTGAAACTTGCCCTGCTCCAGATACAATTGTGCCATTTCTTTCACACTGGTGATATACATAGAATGGTAATACGCAGACAATGTCAGGATCCAGAATACATCGGTGGAAGACAGCATAAAATTGCCTCCATACATGGCTATCGCATTCTCATAGTAATAGAGACGTTCTTCTTTTTCCCGTTGGGTTTTCTTAGCCTCTTCCAGATTCTTCTCAAATTCCTCACAATCCATAATGACACTGATTTCAGAATTCCAAGAATAAAACCCTTTCTTGGATAAGAGATAATCGGCATCGCCCAATTCCGTTTTCAACAGATTTCTCAGGCGATACATTAAATTTTTCAAAGCTCCCGAAGGATTGTCAATTTCATCCTCATGCCACAACGCTGTACACAGTTCCTGTACCGTGAGTGGATGATCTCTGTGTAAGAGCAGGTATAAAAGCAGCTTCTTCAACATATCCGAACGGATATTTTTATCGTTGATGCTCCCCTGTTCATTTGCGATTTGAAATCTCCCCAAAGTATTAACAACAATATTCATTTACATCCCCTATATTTTCCCTGACTCTTTATCCGCTATGTAATTACTTTTGCAGAGTAAAGCACTAAATCCCCATGATAGACAAAAAGGCGGGGAATACATCCCCGCCATAAAAAATTCCTTTATGCATTCTTGCCGCAGCACTTCTTATACTTCTTACCGCTTCCGCAAGGGCAGGGATCGTTCGGATAAACTTTCTCCGGTTTGCGAATTGTTGTGGATGATTTCTGTTCTTTGTAAAGCGCTTTCCGTTTACCTTCATCAAAAATCTGATTCCACTCCGGCAGATTATACAGCCATTCTGCATCGGCTGCTACCATGTTTTTGTATAAGAGTTCCTTGTCAAAATCAAGGCTGACCGCAGTATCCTCTTCCATCTCTTCGATAGGATTGGGAACCTTCAGGGAATCATTGATGCCATCCAGAAAACCTGTCATTGTCATCAGATCCACGCCGTATTTCTCAGCCAGTTCCTTTACTGTGCCGGATACAGCCTCATCAGGATTCTTTAATAATTCTGCATAAATATTTTTTTCCAGCTGGAAATATTTCGTCCACAGCGCCTGCAGCTTCTGTCTGTCTACACTTTCTGAATACGCCATGTCTCTCCACTGATTTAATAATGCCATGTGATACCTCCATACCAGAGTGTTCCTTATGAAACAACTCATACATAGTGTTCAGTATATTACAAAATCGCTATAAAGTCCAGTTTTTCGTAAAATTTATGACTGTTTATCCTCATCCTTTTTTTCTCTGTCCTGCAGAATATCCATGGATGCAATGGTATGCTTCTGTTTCAGCCATCCATACATGCCGATGTAAATCCAAAGGAGAATGGGAAGTCCGATGGTTGCTACAATACACGCCTGAAAAAGTCTGCCCCAGCCGGGAAAGTCCAGACAAGCTACAATAAAAGTGGCTACATACATGGCAACCAAAAGTACAATACATAGAATGGCTGCAATCTGCTTTCCGCTCTTTTTCTTTTTTTGATCCTGATTCTGTCCGCTCATGATTTCTCCTTTTCCTCCACTGCACTATATCGAACAATGACCAGTTCCACACTCATCTGGTCATCCATGCGTCCGGTTTTTACTGCTTCCTCCGCATTGACACAGGCATTGACCGCCTCTTTCAGATAAGAGGTTTTAAATTTGGATGCCTGTCTCACATATTTTCCGGCAATAAAGCTATGCAGACCCACTTTCTCTGCAATGGCCTTATCACCATACCCCTTCGCAGCCAGTTCCTTTACCTGTAGAAGCAAATTAAACTGTCTGGTGATAAGAAACAAAATCCGCATTGGCGGTTCCTTTAAAGTCAGCAGATCATAATAGAGCGTCAATGCCTCTTTTTGCCTTTTCCCCGCAATGGCATCCACCATATCGAAAATCTGGTTGGTGACCTGTCTGGTACAGATTTCGTCTACATCTTCTGCTGTGATTACATCTTTCTCCATACAATAGCACAACAGCTTTTCCAGTTCGATACGGATATTACTCATATCTGTACCGGTATGATTCAGAAAAAGATTCAGAGTATTTTCCGAAATCTGTTTATTTTCTTTTTTCAGCATGGTCAACACCCACCGCTTCAGGGTCGTCTCATCCTGTTTTCCAAATTCAACGGCTGCGCCTTTTTTCTGAACTGTTTTAAATAATTTGCTCCGCTTATCCACCTCCGGTTCGATAAACACAAAAAATGTGGTAGAAGCCGGATTTTCCAGATAGGATGCAAGTTCTTCGCCGCCTTTTTTGAACAGTCCGCTGTTCTCCAGGAAAATCACTCTTCTATCTGCGAAAAAAGGCATCGTCTCTGCCAAATCAATGACCTCCGGTACCGACACATCCTTCCCTTCATAGTATTTGAAATTCATGGTGTCTCCGTCTGAAACCAAAGCACTCTTTAATTTGTCACGATACTGTTTCCGCAGATAATCTTCCTCTCCGAATAGCAGATAGACCTGCTTAAAATCTCCGGATTTTAAATCAGCAATTAGTCGCTGCATCTTTCCATTGTTCTCCGTTCACACTGATCCCCGTTTATAATCGCCAGTACCCGTTCTGCCGCCGGTGAAAGCTTTCTTTTTTGGTCTGTCACCACACAAAACCGGCGTTTCGGAATAATCTTGTTAAACCTGAGTTCAAACAGCTTTCCATTATCCAGGTCTTCTCTGGCAAATTCTTTCATCACGCTTCCCACTCCCAGATTCCGAAGGGCAAACTGAACAATCATATCACTGGTGGCAAGTTCAAACTCCGGCTGCAGAATGACTCCGTTTTCTGACAGGAACCGATCCATATAGCTGCGGGTACTGGTTCTCTGCTCCAGGGAAATAATGGGCATGTGCTCCAGTTCCTGCAGATCCAGCATACGGTTCTTGTATGCAATAAATCTGCGTCCCGCCACAAACACATCTTCGATTTCCTTTACCGGCATCACCTGGATATTTTCCCCACTCTCAAAAGGTGTACTCACTACCCCGAAATCAATCTTCCCTTCTGTCAGGAGATCTAATGTCGCCGGTGTCGGTGCATTGGTTACGTTGACCTTAATCGAAGGAAACCTCTCATGAAAGGTTTCAAGATAAGGCAGCAAATAGAAGCGCAGTGTCATATCACTTGCTCCGATCCGCACCTCTCCCAGATCCAGATTCAACATTTCCCGCAGTTTCTGCTCTCCCTGTTCCAGACTTTTCACCGCCTGCTCCGCGTAGGGATAAAGCAATTCTCCCTCCGGAGTAAGCCGGATTCCTCTGGAAACCCTGGTAAAAAGTTTCGCTCCCAGTTCCTCTTCCAACAGCCGGATGGTCTGACTGACTGCCGGTTGGGAAATGGAGAGTTCTCTTGCCGCCACTGTTAAGCTTCCGTGGCGTGCCGCTGTATAAAAAACTTTATAATACTCCAGGTTATTCATCAGTTAAATTTAAACACTTTCTGTGCCAGGTGATAGCCGCTGACAGAAATCTTTCTGCCCCCTTTACCCGGCAGGTTGGTAGAACCACACAGCAGTCCATACCGCAGATGATAGAACAGCAGGGTGTCTTTTTCTTTAATATACTCCCAGAGTTCTTTTCTCTTCGCCAGATTTTCTTCGGTACCGGACTTGATTGCCAATACAGTGGAAATGGTGGTTATAATCTCCAGATAATTCAGCATATATGCCCGCAGTTTTTTATTGCTTAGAATCTTTGCCTTATTCGCCACAAAATAATCCACCATCAGCTTGTTGACCTTAATTTGCTGATCCAGTCTGGAAATCATCACTTTCTCATTGACTGACTGATCTGCACGCCCTATGTAATAGCGATAAAAATTGACATCCAGATAGTACATGGTCTTTACATAGGGAAGGGGCTCATAAACATAAATATTATCTACATAAAAAGTGTGTTCCGGCAATTTCAGTCCGCATTCTCTAAGCAGCTTCGTACGGTAAATAACAGAATGCATCAGAATATACTGTCCCTTAAAAAAGTGGTGAACATCGTTCCAGCTAAACAGCTCTCCTTCCGGTAGGGCATGATGATAGCGCATCACTTTATTGCGCTTTTCTCCTACTTTTTCATAGACAAAGTTACTGATTAACATATCCAGTGGTTTCTCACCACCGGTAAGTTCCCGAAGGGTATCCAGAATTTTCTTATATGCACTCTCTTTTACCCAATCGTCACTGTCCACTACCTTGAAATATAATCCCGTAGCATTTTCAATACCTGCATTGACTGCGGAGCCATGTCCACCGTTCTCCTTGTGAATAGCCTTGACAATGGTGGGATATTTCTCCTGATATTCATCAGCGATCTGTGCGGTTCCATCCTTAGAACCATCATCCACGATAAGAATCTCCACGTCTTCTCCACCGGGAAGCAGCGATTCTATACAATTTTTCATATAAGCTTCTGAATTGTAGCATGGTATTGCAAATGATAATAATTTCACTGTTGCTCTCCTCTTTTTATGTTTAGTTGTTTGGCATAGGCTGAAAAAGCAGAAGGAATTGCATATTCCCTGCTGGCTTTTTCTATTTCCACAAAAACCGTGCCATCTGCCAGTTCCTGCTGTTTCTCCCCGCGAAACGGCGTCAATTCATCGACACGTACCCAGTATCCTATCATGTGCCACTCTATATGGGAAAAGACATGCTTCGCCTCTCCCAGCGACAAAATCTGGATCGTTTGCAATCCTTGGTCTTTCAGATATTGCAAGACCTCCTGGTCGGTGTGTTTTCCGTCAAGCATTGGGAACTCATACATTCCCGCCAGTAGTCCTTTGGACGGTCTTTTATGCAGGGCGATTCGATCTGCATCCAGCATAAGAAGAACGGTTTTGTCCTCCACACGCCTTTCTTTTTGTGCTTTTTTCACCGGGTATCGTGTCTGTGTCCCCTTCGCACATGCTTTACAGAAAGCATGCAGTGGACATTCCTCACAATGAGGTGCACCGTTAGGCACACACACTGTGGCTCCGATATCCATCATCGCCTGATTAAAATCGCCGGGACGCTCTCCTGACATTTCTGACCGCAGAGACTGCTCCACCTTGCTGCGAAAGCCTGTGTTCATAATGTCGGTATCATCTGCGAGGACTCTGGTCACCACCCGCAGCACATTACCGTCCACCGCCGGATTCACCTGTCCAAACGCGATAGAAGAAATGGCACCCGCCGTATAATTTCCGATTCCCGGAAGGGCAAGGAGTTCCTCATAGTTTCCCGGCATTCTGCCACCGTATTCCCGTTCAATCACCTGGGCGCATTTTTGCATATTACGCACGCGGTTATAATAGCCCAGACCTTCCCAGAGTTTCAAAAGCAGGTCTTCCTCTGCCTCTGCCAAATCCCTGATGGTGGGAAGTTCCCGTAAGAATCGGGCATAATATTCTTTGACCGCCTCCACGCGGGTCTGCTGGAGCATGATTTCCGACACCCACACATGATAGGGAGTAGGGTCTTCGCGCCAGGGCAGAACGCGCCTGTTGCTATCATACCATGTTAGCAAGGGCTGTGCAATCCGTGAAAGCAGTTCTTCCTGCTCCGGTAACAACCGTCTTTTCTCTTCGTTCTTTTTCATAGATTTTGTCATAATGATTCTGTATTTTTCGTCGGTAAGGTACTCTCGCCGCCGGCACTGCCTGCGCTGCCAGATTTGTATGTACCTGTTGGTCATCAAAAAAGATATGGGCACCGAATGCCTGCAAAAAATCCTTTTTGGAAATACCCCCTAAGAAGAAGGCCTCATCCACCCAGACTTTCCACTCCCGCAGAGTGCGAATCACTCTTTCATGTGCCGGTGCACTCCTCGCCGTAACCAATGCGATACGGATAGGCATTTCTTCTCCGCATTCTCTGCGCATTCCGGAGAACTTTTTAAGCAGCCTTGCAAAGGGGCCTTCCGGCAAGGGACAGCATGCTCTGCTCCGTTCATTTTCTTCAAAAGCTTCCAATCCTTGTTCTTTAAAGATTTGCTCTGCTTCATCCGAAAAAAGTACGGCATCCCCATCAAAAGCAATTCGTATCAGGGTATCCTGTTGGGGTATTGCTTCTTCTGCCCATTCCTGGCAAATCACACCTGCCGCAATCCCTGCATCTATGGCAAGCTGCACATCTGCTTCACAGGCAGAAAGAAACAGGTCTACGCCAAAAGCGTTCAGATAAGGAGCAATGGACGCTCCGCTGGCAAAGACAGCCCGGGTGATCGGTAATCCGTAATGTTCAATCGAATGAAAAATCCGCAGGGATACCTCCGGAGAATTATGGGATAGAATCACCACTTCTACTGCATTTTCCTGTCCGGGAATTCCATTGATTCCCAGCATCGCACGAATCAGTCCAAAGCCCGGTCCCGGTTTTAATACTTCCTGTTCATGTTCCCGCTGATAGTCGCAATACGCCCTCAGCCCCTTCTCCTGAAAGATTTCATTTTCCAGACGCAAATCAAACAACGCTCTGGCTGAGACTCCAACCACCATTTTCCATTTCTTTTCCATAAAAATCTCCATTTCTGCCTGCTTTTCATGGCTGCGTGAAAACCTGGTTTTCACACGGGATTATTTCCGGCAAGTGGATTGTAGATGGTTCGCATCCCAGTGATGTTAGCAGTGTTTGCTATACTCGGATTTTAACGAAGTCTGTCACACTCAAATCTCGCGTGGGTTGAAAGGCAGTTTTTCAATTCCTCGTATCGGTCATATACATTGCCCGGCTTAATTTCCAAATCCGATGCTGCAGCGAAGCTGTCAATCAGGGAATCGGTAATTTTATCCTGCATATTTTCCAACAATTCCACTTTCGCATGGAAATTCTCTGCATTTAGGAACGCCAGAAGATTGGGATCTATCTCCCCCTCACTCTCGTCCTCATTCGGCTGCTGTAATCCGTCAATCCGCTCAAACCGGTATTCCTGCACAGCATACGGATATTTCTCTCTGTCCACCTTTTCTAAGAACATGGAGAGCGGTCTGGCAAAAATCTCATTGCTGCCGTACAACGCTTTATATATGACTAATTTCTCTTCTGTCTCTGTGTGCGTGGCAATCGCTACAATTTCGTAATCCTTGCCTTTAAAATGTCGATAACGTTCACCTGTTTTGGGATTATTCATGGAATATGCTTCCTTTCTTTTCGGTATTAGCATCTCCACTATTATAAGCCCAAATCCATAAACACGCCATTAAAAATATCCGAAATAAAATGGCAGATTATGTTAATGAAAGATTACAGGAAGCCATCTTGCTTGTTGCAGCCTCAACCTGCTGCTTTAACTGCTCCTGTTCCTCCGTTTTCATCTTTTCCAGGCGTCTGTGATGAATCTGTACCGTATAATGGCGATCACCGTTCTCTGCGGTTACATATGTCATGGTCACACCACTGTTGGGGTACCCTGCCTGTGCCATCACCGCCTGCACCTGGGACAAATACTGTTCTTCCATCTCCCGATAGTTCTCCACCGTTTCATCTCTCTGGGTCACAGTTCCTTTTCGCTGTTCCATATGCTGTCTGGTGGAACGTACCATAAGAAACGTTACCACCACCAGCACTGCTGCCACCACCAAAAAAATGACCTGTTTCATTGCTGCCTTCTTCTGATTTACTTCCTGTCTCATACTCATAACCATGCCCTTCCACTTTCTATAAACTGTCAAGTGCTTAAATGCTTTTGTACTTTTGCATTCTTTTCTGTTGTGTTACCCTTGCCCTTGTTTAAAACGAGTATATAAAACATGATGTACGATAAGTAGGACTTTTATTTTGTTTGATTTAAGAGATTTTTATAGAATTTTTATAGAATAAACTTCTGAAACATGGTCTGCAAGATACGCGTGTCTAACGGCACAGTTGCTGTTTCAAAGGTAAGCAAAAGCCGTTCTCCCGGAAAGATACCGTTTTTTTCATAGGTATTTATTTTTTCCAGGGCTTTTGTACAATAAATTGGATCGTCCATCATCCCCAGATGCTCTAACAGAAATTCTTTTCGCAATTTAAGATTCAGAAGTAGGAAATCCGGGTAAACGGTTCCATACCTTTTCAAATATATAGGATATTCGTACCGATAGGGTATTCCCATCTCAAATAGTTTATCTGCAATTATTTTCTCTGATTTTGAACGCACGCGTTCTCCACGGTTTGTAAAAATTTCCGGTGCATCATTGTCAAAGGATTTTCCCCGGAAAGATACCTCTTCCCATTGTCTTACAAATTCCTCATCAGAAAGTTCATAGGGCTGAATAAGTTTTCTTCGTCCCACATTATCTGCATGAAGCATGGAAATTTCCTGGCTTGGGCACATTTTAAAAAAATGGTCAATTGCTGTGCAGTATTTGTCTGCCGCTTCTGCCACCGCTTTATCGTAATCTCTTTGTGCAAGTTTCCGGGCAAGGGAAAGATTTTTACATTTAATGTAGGTTCCCTTAGTATCTCCCGGCTGTTCGATGAAATAGTACTGGGGCGCCCCCTTTCTATTTGCCACACGTAACCGCCCTTCTTTGGGCGCCCCATTCAGCGATTTTTCCGCCTTCTGTTGCAGCTGGATGTAATAATTTCGCATTTCTTCCAACTCATTATATAATTTCCTCATTATGAATTGCCTCCTTTTCTTTTCCGTTTATTTCCTGTTCGCCGGGTCATAGCGACTGGTATTAGAATGACCTATAATGAACTTCTTCGTCCGTATCTTATAGGTTATTTACTTGATGAATTTTTCCTGGTGACCTATAAATATACTTGATTGTTGCATGTTATAGGTCATTTTTTCATTAATTTTCAAGGAGACGACCTATAGGAATTTATTTTCACAAACCTTATAGGTCATTTCCTGGTTTTTTACTCCACTATCGCATATTTTCTATGTTTTTCGACCTATAAAGGTAATCTAATCAGCTTTCTTATAGGTCGATCCACCATAATTCCCACAATTTTCAACCTATAAGAGTACGCATTTCAATCCTCTTATAGGTTGTACTCTCATAACTCTCGATTTCTCCGGCCTATAAATGTAGTCTGTCCAGTTCATTTATAGGTCAATCCACCGCATCTTCTCACTTTTCTCCGTTCAACGCACTATAGCATCGCACCCTTCCACCTCGGACTTCCACTGTAATGGCACCATGATAGTCAGTGCGGTAAACTCTTGCAGGAGTTGTTTCCAGGCGCTGTAACAGTTCTTCGTGAGGGTGTCCATAAGAATTACCGGCTCCACAGGAGATCACCGCCATATCAGGCATGGCAACTTCCAAAAACTCCTGTGGCGTAGAAAACCGGGAACCATGATGGGCAATTTTCCAAATTAAAATACGGGACTCTTCCTGTAAATACGGCTGTATCTCCTGCCACATCTGCTGTTCACTGTCTCCTGTGATGTCTCCGGTGAGAAGCACCTGCACTGACCCCTGCTCCAGCAAAAAACAGGCCGAATATTCATTGGCTTCTTCAATATAAGCACCTTTTACAGGATTCACACACCGGATAGTCAGTTCTCCATTCTGTAACATCATTCCGCTGGAAAGATACCGCACCCTGCACCCTGCCACCGCAGCTGCCTGCTCCAGCTTCCGGTAGGAATCTCCTTTTGCTCCTTCTGCAATGTCCGGTAAAGCCACCGCTTTCACACGGATTCCCAATTCTGTCTGTCCCTCCAGCATTTCCAATACACCGGAAATATGATCCTCATCCGGATGGGACAAAAACACGCAGTCCAATTCCCCCACTCCCTCATACTTCAAAAAAGGAACCAGCACATTCCTTCCGATTTTACTCCGGGAGGTACTGCCCCCATCAAAGAGATAGTGTTTTCCATCCTCGGTAGCCACATAAATACCGTCTCCCTGCCCCACATCCAGAAAAACGATCTTCCATCCCTCCGGCGGTTGAAAGGTTAAAATCATCACAGCCAGACATAACCAGGCAAAACGAGCTCCGCTGGTAAAATCTTTTCGGTGCTCCCAAAGCCACCACAAAGAAAGCAAAATTCCATAATAAAGAATGATCTGAAAAAAAGCAGGACGCCCCACCACTTCACTAAACCAGGAGAGGGAATCCCCTATCCGGCATAAAAAGTGATAAAGCCAAAGAATTCCGTGCACCGGAACAGCTGCCAATGTTGCCAGAAATTCACCGATAAAAGGCACCAGACAGGCACTGAACAGTAGAAGCACCGCACTTTTCAAAAGCACACTCATCAGCGGGATAATCATTAAATTTAAAAGCATGGAAATAAAAGGATATTCAAAATAAAACCAGAGATGAATCGGAAAAGTCACCAGAAAAATTACCATTCCGGAGGTGATGCCCTGCATCCCTTTTGGGGATGAAAATTGTGGAAGAACTGCCCCGATTGCAAAAACAGAGGCAAAAGAAAATAAATAACCACTGTTAAACAAATACAATGGTTCCTGCAAGAGAAGCAGCACAGCAGCAAGTGCCAATGCTGTCAAAAGATCATAGGTCCTGCCACACACGTTGGCAAGCAAATGCATTCCGAACATAAACAATGCCCGAAACGTGGAGGCTCCTGTTCCTACCATGGCACCGTACGCAACCATGACTGCCATGGACAAGACTGCCGCCGGCAGAATCGGAAGAAATACCCTGCGAAGCAGCCGGTACAGTCCCATCCCTAAAATCGAAATATGCAATCCCGATACCGTCAAAATATGGATCACACCATTTCTTTTAAATAAGTCCCTAGTCTGGGCATCCAGCGTACTCTTCTCTCCCAACAGCATCGTGGAGACCACGGAGGCATCTTCCTCCCGGAGATACCGCTGAAGCTGCCTTACCAGATAAATCCGCAGCCACCATAGGTTCTCCCTTAGCCTATCATAAGAGACGCTTTCCCGTAGAATGACTGCCTGGGTCAAATCAAATTCCAACCCCAGAGTCCGATAGTAAAGTCTGGCATCAAATTCACCGGGATTGGTAGGTTCCCGGTAGCTTCGCAGCTTTCCCTTCACTACAACCGTGCTGCCCCATGTGGGTTCCCGGTCTACATAGACCCGCACCCCTTCCGGTATGGGAACCCCCTGTGCCTGCAGCACTTCCCCACAGGATATCTCCGTCAGATAAACCAGACAGACTACTTTCCCCTGAAAATCTGTCTGATATACCTTTTGGCTGACCTTTCCGGTCAATTCCACCTGTTGCTTCTCCAGCATGGAATAGTCCGAAAAGGAAAAGGGTCTGCACTGCTCATAGAGAAAAAACAGTCCCAAAAGAAGCAGACAGACCAAACATAAAGGTCTTTTCAATAATCGTTATTCTTCTTTTCCAGAATTCAGTAAGTCCAGGTTGCGCTCAAACACAGTGGTCAGACTGATGGATTCCTGATAGGTCACCGAAGTTTCACCATTGACAGAAATCTGTACCTTGTTGACATTCGGCAGTTCCACCAGGGAATTCACCAGGGAATAAATGGAAATTTCCGGAGTCACCTGATAAGTCTGTGTCAGGAACGCTTCCGATAGGTTGACATAACATATTCCATCTTTTACTGTCACATTGACAATTTTCGTTTCCGGATTAATGGTGGGATACAGTTCCAGATTCTCCGGTCCCTTAATCAACTGCTCTACCACCAGCTTTTCCATGGAAATGTTACTGGAAAACCGCAAAGTCCGATTCGCAGCCACTAACCTTGTTCCTGTCTCATCGGCAAAATATAACCGCAGTTCCGCCTGTTCATAGGTATTGATTTCGTCCCCTGCATTGTCGATAAACTGGTCTGCAGACATGATGCCAACCACATTCCCCAGATTATCCACCAGAGGTTCTCCCTGCACAATGAAGCTCACATAGGAAATGCCTTCCACCTGGGTCAGAGTCCGTACAACGGCAGCCCGCACCAAAATTTCTGTCGTAGCCGGCAGTTCCTTGTACTGACTGTCAAATTCCATCGTAACCTGGTCTTCCTCGGTGTGATAATCCAAAAGATGAACCCTGCCACTGAGCGGCGGGTAATATTCCAATTTATCCGGAGTCTGGGAAAGCGCAGCCACCAGTTCCTCCAGAAGTGTGTCTTTATCATCCTGGGGAGTCTGTGTGGTATATTCCTGCATAACCAATCCCGTCTGGTCATGATTCAAATGATAAATAGTATAAATCGATCCATTCTCCGGCTTTCTGCTACCGCATCCGGTACATCCCATGATCAGCAACAGCAGACAGAGTAAAAGAGACACGCATTTTCTGCCACACTTTACTATTCTGTTCAAGAAGACTCCTCCTCTCTTTATTATTAAAATGATTCCGTCAATTTCATTTTTCGTTGTAAATCCTTAAACGCATTCCTATGCAACATAGGTCAGTGGAATTTTCACGGAAAAGGTAGTTCCTTCTCCCATCACACTGGAAACCCGGATAGAACCACGATGCATCAGAATTGCATTTCTGGTAATGGCAAGTCCCAGACCGGTTCCTCCGATTTCTCTGGAATGGGACTTATCCACGCGGTAAAATCTTTCATAAATATGATCCAGTTCGTCTTCCGGAATTCCGATACCGGAATCGCAGATCTCCATGGTAAAGAACTGGTGATCTGCATCCAGAATCACCTTTACCCAGCCCTGCTTTCTGTTATATTTAATGGCATTTTCCACCAGATTGGTGATGACCAGGGTGAGCTTCACCTCATCAACCTCTGCCTCTACCACACGGTGACTTTCAAATACCACTTCCACATCCTGCTTTCTGGCAATCGGGCGCAGACGTTTCAAAATCAGTTCCGTGAGTTCATTGACATTCACCACACTGATATTCATATCCGACACCGTTTTATCCATCTTTACCAAAGCCAGCAGGTCCGTGATAATCTTATTTTCACGGTCTATTTCTGCCGCAATATCCTCCAGGAATTCCCGGTATAGCTCTGCAGGCACATCATTCTGTGCAAGCAGGGAATCCGCCAGCACCTTCATGGATGCAATGGGCGTTTTCAATTCGTGGGACACATTTGCCACAAATTCCTGCCGGGAATCATCTAACACTTTCATCCTTCCCATCAGGGCATTAAATGCATCCACAATATGTTCTGTTTCCAAATAATCGTTCACTTCAATCGGTTTGTCCGTATAGCCGGCTTTTACCTCACCGATTGCCTGAGTGACACGGTTAATGGGTGCTGTCAATACCTTGGCAAGAAATACCGCCAGAAGAAACACCGCAACGATAATCATAATTTCCATAATGATGGCGTTCCGGTTCAAAATGTCCACAGTCTGCATAATCGTATCATTGGACACGCTGGTTAACATAACGCCGATTACAGTAGGTGCTTCCCCTTCTTTCTGGGACTGCACCTGAATCGGAGTCGTAATTTCAATATAACCGTTGTTGGAATCATAATTGGAAATGGACTCTCCCTTAAAACATCGGATGACTTCTTCGGAAATCACATATTTACCTTCACTGATTCCATAGGTGTCCTTCACCACTTTAAAGTTCGTGTTGATAATGATAACACGACCATCATACAGGTTGGAAAGCTGCTCCAGCTCTGCATTGATGACATCAGAGGGTGCCCCCTGTAAGTGGTTATAGGTAAGCAGGTGATTGGCAATAATCTTTAACTGTGTCTGCACATCCGATGTACGGACACTGACAGCACGGTCTTCATAGTTGGAAATGATCCCGTGCCGCATCACGATGCCGGGAATGATACCCACGCATAGAAATAACAGAAAAATACGCACCTTCATACTGCGTACAATATTTCTCAGAAGTTCTTTACTTTTTGACCACATCATAAATGCGCCTCGTTATCTACTGCTTGTAATAGTAGCCCACACCCCACTTGGTATGCACATACTTAGGCTCACTGGGGCTCTTTTCAATCTTCTCACGGAGACGGCGGATATGCACATCCACGGTACGCACATCCCCGGGATAATCACTGCCCCACACTGTTTTCAGCAGATTTTCTCTGCTATAGACCTTATTGGGATTGCAGACCAAAAGTTCCAGCACCTCAAATTCCTTGGCAGTCAGATTAACCTCCTGTCCACAGATATGTACTCTGCGGCTGTCACAATCCAGTCTCAAATCGCCGCTTTCAATCAATTTGGGCGCATCTTCCTTCGGGTCTTTCTTCTGGGCAGTACGACGCATGATTGCTTTGATTCTGGCTTTGACCTCAAGGATATTAAAGGGCTTGGTGATATAATCATCGGCACCATACTCCAGTCCCAGAATCTTGTCCATATCATCCCCCTTCGCCGTAAGCATGACAATCGGCACGGAAGAAAACTCCCGGATCTGCTGGCATACCTCAAAGCCGGTCAGCTTCGGCAGCATGATATCCAACAGGATGATATCATACGTATTGTTTCTCACCAGTTCTAATGCCTCTTCCCCATCATAGGCGGCATCCACTTCCATTCCATCCTGCTCTAAGCTGAAACGGATCCCCTTTACAATCAATTTTTCATCGTCTACTACCAGAACCTTTTTGCTCATTTTCCTTTTCACTCCCCGACACCTTCTAAAAGGCATCCTTATTTTACACAAATTTTATCCTTAATTTTTGCAAAAGCGGCATCCTTAATTCCGGACACCTTCATAATATCTTCAATCGCAGAAAAGGCGCCCTGTTCCTCCCGGTATGCCACAATACTGGCTGCCCTGCTCTCTCCGATACCGGGCAGGGTACAAAGCTGGTTTACATCCGCTGTATTGATGTTGACTTTCCCTTCGGAACCGGTTCCCGCAGACAGCATTCCACCGTCAGCGCTTCCTGACTGCCCGGAAACATCCCCGGTATGCATCCATTCCCGGGACTCTTCTGCTTCTTCCTGCGTAGGAACATAAACCTGCATGCCATCGGTCACTGCCAGTGCCTGGTTGAGCGCTTCCTCGCAGGCTTCTGTCAAAGCACCGCCTGCTGCCGTCACCGCATCCACCACACGGCTTCCCTCCGGCAGAACATACACTCCGGGATTTTCCACTGCCCCACACACATGCACATACAATTCCTTCGGTTCTTCCACCGTCTCCTGTACCGTACCGGTCTGCGGTAATGTACCCCTTTCCTGCAAAGAGCCGGACAAAGGTACTTCCACCGCTGCCGAAGAAGCCTCCGGGTTTGTACCCTCCGGAATCTGTCCATGATCCATAGCAGATTCCCCAGTGAAAGTTGCATTCTCATCCAGCCACTGCGGCTCCTGACTTTTCGGCTTACATCCACCCAGGCTCGCACTGACTAGCAATAGCATGAAAAACCGACCCGCCTTTCCGGCGCGTCTTTTCATCCTTTTTTCAATAGATTCTCTTCTCAGCATATTTTCCTTTCCATTGCCGCATTCCACTGACGCCTCCGGAACCCCTCTATGCTGTCTTTTTCATTGTAAGGGAATCCAAATTTTTTTACAAGGGCTTTCTCCCTACACTTTGAATAAAATAATACCGCCGATTGTAATCGCCATGCCAATAGCTTTTCTCCATTCAAAGGGCTGTTTCTCCACGCCGAACATTCCGAAAAGTTCAATGACATAGGCCACAATTAACTGGGATACCACAATTAACATCACCGATCGGGCCGGACCCAACAGTTCCATTCCTTTGATGACGGTAAAAGTGATAAAAGCACCGATTACGCCACCTAACAGCATATATTTGGGCTCCACCATCCACAATCTGGAAAAGGGTGTACGCTCCTTCCAGAGCCATCCCCCCAGACACACCAACATCGCCGTAAACTGCACAAACACATTGGCTGTCCATATTCCGGTCGTCTTGTTAACCTGGGTATTAAAAACACCCTGGATACTCATCAACGCCCCTGATAATAAAGAAATCAAAATACCAAACATGAAAAAACCTCCTCACTACCACCAACTTGAGAAATCATCGCCGGAACCCGGATGTTCCGGCACACAACGCAAAACAGGAGAGCAGTATGCTCTCCTGTTAGTCTATGCAGCTTATTTACATTTTATGCCATCAGGTATAGTTCCAACCTATTCCTCGGAAACATCACTCATTCCGGCATCTTCCTCCACCACTTCTTCTGTTTCCGGGACTTCAATGGGTTCCTCCGTATAAGCTTCTCCCGTGACCTGGGTCATGATCTTTTCCGAAAGCTGCCGTATCTGTGTGTTCACATCGCTGCCCTCTGAAATATTGATCAGGGCAATTTCAAAATACACCCAGAAATTGCTGGTCTCCATCATCTTCGGCATTGGCGTGGAGTCCTCATAGCAATTGTAGAATGCCTCCAGCTTCCCGGCCTTGTCAGCAGGCAGCTCCGCCAGACGGTTGGCCGGCATTTTACCGGTCATCTCATACAGCGAAGAAGCCGCATCTCCTGTCAGATAGGCAGCAAATTTCTCTGCTTCCCCCTGCCTCATACTATAGCCGTTCACTACCACAGCGTTGGTTACCGACAGGGCATGTCCGGAAATTTCCGAGGAAGGGTCGGGTACCTTGGAAATACCGTAAGCATAAGGAAAAGCCCCATTTGCTCTTGCATTTTCCAGCGTATCCACCACATCCGTTGTGGCAATGGTAAAAATCAACTTACCATCCATAAAGTCCTGGATTACACTCTCATAGGATACCTCACTGTGATCAATTGAGAAGAACTGTCCCAGATTCTGATAAATCTGCATTCCCTGAATCGTTTCCAGATTGTAAAGATCTACCTGACTGGTGTCATCCTCGGCAACGCCTCCCAGAAGGAAGGCATCGGTGGCAAACTGATAGTTATAGAAAATATGGGACAAATCCCAACGCATAAAGGCTTCTACGTTTTCCGGCGCATCATGACCATCCGCAAATTCCAGAATTTCATCAATATTGGCGGGGGCTGCACTTTCTCCAAGCTGTTCCAGATAAGTCTGGTTATAAATAAGGGCCGCCGTCTCAAAACTCAGCGGATAGCCGATGAGCTTTCCGTGATAGGTAACCGCATTTCGTGCTGACTGGGGATAATGTTCACTGCTTAAGGCAGCATCGCCATCATTCAATGCCGTTGCCAGTCCTGCCAGATATGCCTTCTCCAGACTTTCATTGGAGAGAATAAAAAGATCCGGTCCCTCATCCTGTACACTTGCCTTACTGATCTGTTCCAGATACTCCGATGCACTCACCAGTTGTGGCTCTACACGTACCTGATCCTGCAATTCTGAATAATTCACTGCCGCACTGTTCAAGAAATCTGTATAGGCGTCATCGGTATACCACAGCTTCAATATCTGTTTTTGAGTAAAAAATAAGGACGAATTCTCTTGTGTCGAACCGGAAAACGTCCCTACATGATGTCCTGCTGCCAGCAGTGCTGCACAGGCAGCCACTGCGATGCCTGCCTGTATCAGCTTTTTCTTTAAATTCATATACACGCTCCACTCTCGTTTAAAGGACGGCACGCAAAATCGAAATCATTGCATCCACATCCTCTTTCTCAATAATAAGCGGTGGAATAAAACGAAGCACATTGGCACCGGCATTGATAAGAATCAACCCTTTGTCCATTGCTTTTACAATCACCTCTCCTACCGGGATATCAAATTCCAGTCCCTGCAGAAGTCCTGCTCCCCTTCTGGCTTTGATATGCGGGAATTCCGCAACCAGTTCATCCAGCTTTTGCTCCAGATAAGGTGCCACCACATTCACATGTTCTATTATATGGTTCTCCTCAAATAAATCAAGCACTTTATTCGTTGCAGCGGCTGCAAGAGGATTTCCTCCGTAGGTAGTTCCGTGATCCCCGGCCTTTAAGGAGTTCTGCGCCACATGCTCCGTCATCAGGAAGGCTCCCATGGGAACGCCACAGCTGAGTGCCTTGGCACTGGTGAGGATATCCGGCTTTACCCCATATTTCTGCCATGCAAAGTAGGTGCCGGTTCTTCCCATACCGCACTGGATTTCATCCAGTATCAGCAGAATATCTTTTTCATCGCAGAGCGCACGGATTTTCTTTAGGAAATCCTCTGCGGCAGGATAGATTCCTCCCTCGCCCTGCACCGTTTCTAACAAGATGGCACAGGTTTTCTCCGTCACCAGTTTTTCCACGCTGTGGAAATCATTCATCGTGGCAAACCGGATATTGCCGATCATGGGCTCAAAGGCCTCACGATAGTGAGGATTCCCTGTGACAGAAAGCGCTCCCATGGTCCTCCCATGGAAAGAATGCTCCATGGCGATAATCTCATGGTCGGTGGTGCCATCCTTTAAATATCCGTATTTTCTGGCTGCTTTAATGGCTCCCTCTATCGCCTCGGCACCGGAATTTGTGAAGAACACTCTGTCCATACCGCTGATTTTTTTCAGCTTTTTCGCTGCTTCAACAGCCGGCACATTGTAAAAATAATTGGAGGTATGGATAATTTTGTCAATCTGGCTTTTTAACGCATCGTTATACGCCTGATTGTTATATCCTAAGGCAAACACGCCTATTCCCGATACGAAATCCAGATACTCCTTACCATTCATGTCGTAGAGATGTACTCCATCGCCATGATCCAGAACAATCTGGTATCTGTTATAGGTGTGCAGCAGAGCCTCCTCCGCTTCCGAAATATATTCCTGCATTGTCATACGCTTTTCCCTGCCTTTTCCTCTATACGTTTTACATTTCTTCCTCATCTGCCACAATAGCAGTTCCGATTCCCTCGTTCGTAAAGATTTCCAATAACAGACAGTGAGGAATCCGTCCATCCAGAATATGTACCCGGTTAACACCGTTTCTCACAGCGGAGGTGCAGTTACCTAACTTCGGCAGCATGCCGCCTCCGATGCATCCCTGGGCAATGAGTTCATCTGCCTGCTCTGCAGTCAGTCGTGAAATAAAGGAGGATTTGTCATTGATATCCCGATACAGCCCCTCTATATCGGTCAGGAATGCCAATTTCTCTGCGTTCACCGCCTTGGCAATGGCACATGCTGCATCATCTGCATTAATATTGTAGGTCTGGAAATCATCTCCCAGTCCGATGGGCGCCACAATGGGAAGAAAATCCTTTTCCAGTAAGTCGTAAAGCACCTTGGGATTCACCTGCTTGATATCTCCCACATAGCCGATATCCTGACCGTCTGCATATTTTTTGTCCACCTGGAGAAGTCCGCCGTCCTTGCCGCTGATTCCCACGGCCTTTACGCCCAGTTCCTCCACCATGGTCACCAGACTCTTATTTACTTTATTTAAGACCATTTCCGCAATTTCCATGGTTTCCTCATCGGTAACCCGTAAGCCATTAATGAATTTGGCTTCCTTTCCGACCTTTCCCACCCAGCGGCTGATTTCCTTGCCGCCTCCGTGGACGATGATCGGTTTAAAGCCTACCAGCTTTAACAGTGCCACATCCTTAATGACATTTTTCTGCAATTCCACATTACTCATGGCGCTGCCGCCGTATTTTACCACGATAATTTTCCGATTAAACCGCTGAATATAAGGAAGGGCTTCAATCAGCACCTCTGCCTTACTTAAAATCTGGTTCATGCTTTTGGTATCCATCTGTCTGTCCCCTTTCCTTTACGAACGATAATCTGCATTGATTTTTACATATTCATAGGTCAAGTCACAACCCCAGGCGGTTGCTTCCTCTTCGCCCATTTTCATATCCACGGTAACTTTTACCTCCGGTGCGGATAAAATCCGGGTTGCCTCTTCCTCATCATAATCCGTCAGCATGCCGTTTTTCGCAATGCAGATCTCTTTCTCTCCATCACTGCAAAACAGTTCCACCTGCTCCGGATCAAAGGATACCCCGGAATAGCCCAGCGCACACATAATGCGTCCCACATTGGCATCATGTCCGTAAATCATAGCCTTGGTGAGGCTGGAGCAGATCACCGATTTTGCCAGTGTTCTTGCATTTTCCTTGGTGTCTGCATGAATAACCTGCGTCTCAAACAAAGCGGTGGCTCCTTCCCCGT
>OGJJ01000237.1_pt1 | contig 51716 bp, 56 predicted proteins | sample 1572081 | NCBI WGS metagenome assembly OGJJ01 (sample SAMEA2582122, study PRJEB24529) | metagenome | biome: Human gut stool | place: China | collected 2011
TTCATCTTCTGTCATTTTTAAACCATCCTTTAAAGATTCATTTAAATTACTATTTAACTCCTGAATTGCCTTACATCCCACTGGTACCCTATCCTCTGTTACCGCCAGTGCAGTGTCCAGGTCATCAATGATTGCGGATTTCTCCATCTTTTCGCCCGTGTTCTTGATTGTTTCTTTAATCTGCTCGGATAGGTACTTATCGTTGTTGAGTAGCTGCTGGTGTCTGGTGTTCCACTGGTCACAATGTGCAGGCGTCGATGTTTCCATCGCCGTCATCTGCAGGGTAAGCTGCGGCTTGTCTGCCGCTACTATTTTTGCCATTCTGCTGTTCCTCCTTAATAATTGTCCTCGATGCCCATTCGCATCTTTCCACCATTTACATCGTCTTCAAAAATCTTCGCATCTCTGCGATTGGCTTTTCCATTATTCAGTAACTGGGCATATCGCTCATTAAAGTAATCTGCATGTGCCGGTGTGGTAGGTTCCAGAGCCTCCATTTGTTCGTTGTAAACCGGCTCATCCTGAATCGTTAAATTCTTCGCCATGTCCTACCTCTCTAAAATGTATCATTGATATAGAAAGTCATGCTGATATCGGCATCCTTTCCCTTTGCAGAGAAACGCTTAATTGTAATGATATCTCCATCTGTATCATAGAGTCCGATCTCGCTGATTGAAGCACCCGGAAGTTCACTTTCTTTCAGCTCACATTCATATCTGCATTTTGTATCGCTCATCATTGTGTATTTGTCATACTTTTTTCTGAGCAGTTCATTCTTCAGTTCTGTTTCTGCCTCCAGCGGAGCAATCACATTTCCACTCCCATCCACACCGCCATCACCAAATACAAAACCCACGATTTTAGGCAGCTGGATTTCCCCAGCTCTTGCCCTCAACATCTTTTTTCTTCCTGCAATTGTAATAATCTGATTCTGTGTCAGGTTCTCAGCCATTTTACAGTTCCTCCTCTCGTCTTATGGCATCTAATATTCTTGTTCCATTCAACTGGTAACTGCCATTTAACAGCCACAAGTCCTTTATTATAACAACATCTCCCGATGTTATTTCCCTGATACCGGTATTTCCTAATTCGACCAGCAGACCGTATGTATCCGGCTTTCTTAACACGCTTAGGTCATCGCTGCCATCTAACAGCCATGTCCCATTCAGTCTGCGAACGTTCCAGTAAGGAGCATCAAAACCGATTGTCATTTCTGTTACTGTGAATTTTTCGCCAATGCCTGACGAATAATCCAGCAACAGAATAATTTTATACATCAGATGTGCCGGTACCCATTTATTTAAAAATCCCCGGACATCTGGCATATCAATATGGTGCAGTTCACTTACATTCAGAACAATTTCAGCAAGCAGTTTCTCTGCATATCCGGTAACCTTAACTCCTGCCCAGGTTCTCTCTGACAGTTTATTTTCCAGCCATTCCTCATTGACCAGCTCCTCGTGGAGTAAGGATGCTCTCTGGTACATCTCATCAATGATCCGCTCTATTTCAGCAAGAATGATGTCCTCTGCATTCAGTACTTCATTCATCTGCCTCATATTGCGAATTCTCGCCGGAAGCATCTGGCTGTTATTCAGTGACATTGATTGTCAGCTCCTGCAATGCAAAGTACTTGTTGTATTCTGCTGTAATGGAATCCTGTGCCCCATTGACCTTCAGGATTTCCACTTCTTTCACACCATCCACTCCACTGATGATGTTACTTACCTTGTAATAATTCAGTGATACCGTTCCGCTTTGAAAGGCAATCTGGGTAAAATACTCCTCGATCTTATTTCTGATCTGGTTTTTTACCGTTTCTTCCGTATATCCTGACCGCTTTATGATGCTGCACAAAATAGCAATTGGAATACTCTCAGCAGCAGCCACAACCGGATCAGCTCCAACCGGACGCATACTGTTTATGTATTCCTGCACAAATGCAATCTGTTCTTTCGTCGGAGGCTTCGCATTCACTGTCAGGATAGCGATTGATACAAGCCCTGTGCCATCCCTCGGTGTGTCAACCTTTGCATTGCCAACAATGACATTTCCTTCTGCATCAGTGGCCTCTTTCGCCCATCTCACATAATGTCTCTCATTTCCGCTGGTTCCCATATCCTCTTCCTTATCCGTCAGGGTGTTCATCAGGGAAACAATCCTCATAGAGTCAAGACGTGCGATTTCTTCTGCCACCGCCTGAAGGTTATCCATCGAAAAGCTGCCTTCCATCTTGGTATCCTCATTTTTTAATGCTGCTTTCATTCTTGCCAGAATTCCTTCCGCACTAAAGTCCATTACACTCTCACCTCCCTCACCGGAATCAATATGGTATCAGAACCATAAATGCTGGTGCATTCAAAACTCACTGTTATCCCGGTAGAAGTGTTTTCAAAAGCAAAATTATCCAAACGCTGTATATATGGATTGACCATAAGAGCCTCAATAATAAAGCGTTCTATTTCCAACTTGACAATCTCCACATTCATGGAGTGTCCGATTATCTGATTCTGAATCTCTGAGCCAAAAGCAAAGGAATAGGCGGTATAATAGAAACGCTCCGTAATCAGTGCTTTAAAAATCCAGATACGGAGTGCTTCATTTCCCTCCACCAGATAGGTTCGTCCTTTTTCATCCAGAAGCAGTTCATTCTTCTCAAAGTCATAGGCATATTCTTTCAGCATGGGCAGTTCATCACTTGTTTCGGTGCTGGTGCTTGTTGAATCAATAAAAGGGAAAATACTCATGCCTTAACCGCCTTTCCTGCAATATAAAAAGAGGAACCAGTTATATGCACCACAACCGTATCCCCTTTCTTCAGCACATATTTTTCGTGAAACTCCTTTAGGAATTCATAAACCTCCTGCGGTTCAAACGGTGTAACAAAAGGTTTCTTGATTTTCTCTCCATCATCGGAAGCCTCCAGCATCAATGCCGGATTGATATACAGATTCTTTGTAATCAGTGTATTGTGCATTTTAATGGTCAGTGGTTTAACCGATTTCACATCTGCCAGATAAGTGCCATCCACACCGCCGGAACTTCCCAAACCACTGCCTCCCTTCCTGATAGTTTCAACCATATCTACAATATTTCTGTTTGTCGGCATCTTTCCACCTCCTGCCTTTATGAAGTTTCCTCAATTTCCTTTTCATCCATCAGATTCTCAAATGCAAGCGTTAAATCCATCTGTGCCTTACCACATGAAAAGGTATGTGTATCACTCTCAATATAAAACTGTCCATAAAGCCCGGTATCCGTCTCCTGCACGATAATGGAATATCCGGATACTGCCCTAAAGTCATTGGGAACTCCGGAAACAGTCGCAGAGGATTCCACCGTCACCAGCATCTTCTGAGCCTGCGCTGTGGCATCCTCGCCATCATTCTGCTTTAATACTTTCTGCACCAGACCATACTTCCGGATAGAATCCGCATCCTCTACCGTCTTTATGATATTGTTATTTTTATCCGTTATTAAAACCCTGTTAACAAGGTTTTGAAGGGTGCTTTTATAGGCGGCTTCGATTAGGTTGTAATCCCCTATCATAACTGCTCCGCAAAGCGTTCCCTTCTCCAGTACGCTCACCTTATTTATATTCGTCATCAGCGGAATGTACTTACTGCCATTCTGCTTCGCAGCTGCTGTGTATGCCATCATAATGGCATCATACGCTTTCTTGCCGAGACATGGCATGGAAGAAATACTGACTCCCGTTGCTGCCATCGCTCCGCTTTCAATTCCAAGCTCCGTACATATTCCCGGAACAATCGTTTCCGGAGTTCCCTCAAATATCTTGTTTACTTCTGAATTGTTGATATAAAACATCAGATCGTATGCCAGATAGGTCTCAACTTTGGAACTTGCACTCTTGTCTATATCAAAAATGATACCTCCAAAAATATCCTTGCCACTATCATCCTGCATGATAATTTCTGCTCCTTCGTCTATGACCACAGTAGGAAAATCCTTGTCCTTTTTATTCTTTGCAATCGTGAATTGAATAGAACGTGCGACCTGCTTTGTGTCTCCAGACCATTTAATCTGTTCTATCAGTTCACTGATATCTTTACCGCCAGTCAATAACTTCATATCCACACCACCTATGCCGGAATCGTATACACATCGCCCGGATAAATCCAGTGTCCATTATCGGAGCTGGATTTTCCATGTTTCTTGGCACTCGCCTCAATCGTTCCGCTATTTGCACTGTAAATCTTCGGATAGGAGCTTCCACTTCCATACTTCTGCTTTGAGATGCCCCATAGTGTGTCTCCGCTGACCACTGTATAATTTCCTCCGGATGCTGTCGCAGCCGGTCTTGATAAGAGACCATTGCTCCGCACCTTTGTTGTGATCTGCACAGATGGTACGTTCAGTGTGCGGTATTCTGACAGGGAGATTGTATAATAAATATCCCCATCCCCTTCTTTCATGGAAAACGCAAAATCATCAATCAGCATGGCAAGGTTGATCTTCATGTCACTTATGATCACCCTGACCACTGCTTTTGAAGTTTTCCATTCCTGAAGCATTGAAACATATTTGTCCGGCTTCTTTTTTGCATTCTTATAAAACGGAGACTTCTCCGAAGGGAAGAAGCTCGACAGCTTTGTGTATTTCAGCCCTCGCTCTCCCTTCAGATTGGCTTCCCCTATATTCAGAAGTGTTATCGTCTGATTCAACTGTTTTTCTGTGAATTCCACCGAGGAAGGATTGATTGGCAGTTCAATCACCTCTTTCCGGTTATTTACACTCAATTCAATTATTCTGGTTTTCATCAGACCACCTCCTAACCCATGTTTACAACTACTTCTACAACTTTCTTTGCAACCTTATCGGCAATCTTATCAATATCCGCATCTTCCCGGACAATGATTTCATCTGCCAGTTTTGCAATGGCAACTGTCACGCTGCCAATAAATCCTTTGGCAGTTCCTTTGCCTTTTCCTGCATCTGGAACTTCCAGACCGTTTTCTTTTCCCCTGATTCTGTCTAACAGCTGCTTTAAGTTCTCATCAATCCTTGTCAGGATTGCCATTACCGGGCTTAAATCCTGACTTCCGGCTGATACCACTGTATTCTGCATGATGTTGGCTGTGCTGTCTTTTACAACACCACCGCCCTGCTTTGTCAGGGATACGCTCTCCTTGTGTGGAAGAATTCTGGAACCCTGCGGTAAATCAACCAGCTCGGCTCCTTTCTCGCCAACCCAAGTCAGACCGCCTTTCCAGTTATTGTCTCCTTCTGCATTCTTTCCTACGGAACCGGAATCTCCTCCGGAGCCGGTGATCGCATCCGCCACCGAACCAAACCATCCGGCAATTTCTCCAATGACACTTCCGATTCCTTCCACCAGAGGCTTCACAACGCCCCATACCGTTTCAATGATTGACTGGATGCCAGGGAATACCTTCTGCACAACGCCAAACAAAATCTCAAAGACGCTGATGACAATATCAATTACTGGAGAAATCACTCCCCATGCTGTGCTGATAATGTCCCCGATCAGAGGTGCTACCGTTCCGATAACCTCCTGAATAAAACCCATTCTTTCACTCACAAAGGAAATGACACTTCCGACTTTTTCTCCGATCTCCGAGAAAATCGTACTGAATACCGGAGCCAGCGTTGAAACAACCGTTCCGATGCCTTCCACCAGACCTGCAATTACCGGTGCTGCCTGTGCTATGATATTTCCGATTGTGGAAACAACCGTCTGGATCACCGGCAGGATTACCGGAAGCATTGTCTGTACTGTGGTAATAATGCTGGTCAATGCCGGAACACAGGCACTGACTACCTGCTGGATTGTCGTAACCATTCCGCTTCCAAAGGCTGTAAGCTGTGGAAGTATGGGAGCAAATCCGGCAGCCAATGAGCCCACCGTAGATACCACACTCTTGATACCTGAAATAAAATCAGGAACTGCAGAAATAACTGCATTGAATCCGTTTTCGATAACCGGAGCCATCGAAGGGAACATGGCTTTCAGCCCATCCTTCAAACCGACAACAATATCTTTTCCAAGGGTTTTGATTTTAGGGACTGCCTTTTTTACTCCGGTCTTAATTGCACCCGGAAGTGCGGACATTACCCGTCCAATCATCGGGACTGCATTGTCAAAGAGGAATGTCGATGCACTTTCTACCAGCTGCTCCATCGAACCAGTTACATCTCCGCCAATTGCCAGATTTCCCAGCACGTTCTTGGCTGCGGACTTCATGGATGCAAAAGAACCGCTGAATGTCTCTCTTGCTTCTTTTGCAGTCGTTCCTGTCACTCCAAGGTTTTCTTGAATTGCATGGATTGCATTGTACACATCTGCCAGATTATCAATGTCATATTTTACTCCGGTCAGACTCTGTGCATCCTTTAAAAGCCTCTGCATTTCTTCCTTGGTTCCGCCATAGCCCAGCTTTAAGTTATCGAGCATGGTATAGTTCTGCTTCGCAAATCCCTGATATGCATTCTGGATGGAATCCATATCCGTACCGAACTTGTTTGCATTATCCGCCATGTCTATCATAGCCATGTCTGCAACTGCAGCTGCTGTCGCAGTATCACCACTCAGGCTGTTTAATAGGGAAGCGGAAAAACTCGTCACCTGCTCCATGTATTCATTGGCAGATAATCCGGCAGTCTTAAACGCTGCATCCGCATTTGCCTTTACCACACCAGCATTGTCCTTAAAGAGTGTTTCCACACCGCCAATGCTCTGCTCCAACGCAGCTCCTTCGCTGACCGCACCGCCGATTACTGCAATGGCAGCTATCGTTACCGGAATCGCCACCATCTTTGCCAGTGTCTTTAATTTGCTGTTAATGGCAGATATGCCCTTGGCTGTAGCGTCCTTCAGCTTCACAATGGGCGAAAATACTTTCCCACCGATTGCTTTCAGTTTCCCGGTTACTTTCGTAATTTTGGATGTGACCGCATCCTTTAATTTAATAATGGGTGTGGTTACTTTCTTCGCCACACCCGTTATTGCATTTTTTATCGATTTTATCTTTGAGGTGGCTGCATCCTTTACCTTAATGACCGGGGATGCCACCTTTTTCCCCACAGTCTTGATTCCATTGCTGACTTTGTTTATTGTCGCACTTGCTGTGTCCTTCGCCTTGATAACCGGAGATACCACTTTACTCCCCAGCTGCTTTACCTTGCCAAGCAGCCCCTCTGTCTTCTGAGTCGCAGATGCGGTATCAACCTTTGCAGTATAAGTCTTGTCCCAAGCACGTTGCAGTTCTTTCCTTGTCTTAGCTGCATCTTTGCGGAGGGCGGTCTGTTCCTGACGGACACTTTTTAGTACTGAACTGGCATTATCCCGAATGGAAATGCTTCCCACAACCCCCATTTAACCACCTCCATCTGTTGAGAACAGCTTTTTACGCTCTTCTATGCTCTTCAGCATCGAGGCATAATAAAAGCACTTTTTTTCCGTTTCAAGCGAAAGTAGATACTCCAGCTTGAAACCCTTTTGAATGTAATAGTGCAGGAAATAGCCATCACCGTCTTGGTCTATCAGTTTTTTAGTTCTTCAACAACCGTTACTTTCTTACTTCCGATCACTTTGGACAGTTTCATAACTTCCGTAGCAATCGAAGTGATCTCATGCATATCGAAAATATTCACTACTTCCGGATAGGTCTTGATCTCACCCTGATCCTTCAGTTCAATTGCAACCTCCTTCAGGTCAGGTTCTACAACTGCAAGGTAAATACAGTACTTATCGGATGCGTTCGGATCGCCGGCATCCTCGATCTCTGTACACTCCACAATCTCAGGATAATCCAGATTGCGGATTTTAATGTTCTGGTCAATACTCGGCACATACAGTGTCTCGTATTTTCTGACCTTTTTATCTTTTAATCTTTGTACCGCCTTCGCTGTAAAGGCTTTAAACACTTCATCTTTCTGCTGTTTTTCCATGTTCTCCTCCTATGCAATCGCATCCAAATTCTGTAAGTCATCCGGTGTGAATCCGATACTGATTTCCTCTTCGATGATTCCACCCTTCTCCCAGTTCACGACCGGGACTTCATTGTGCCATACGTTATCGCATGACCAGCGTTCCACCTGACCGCCTACCGCATCCGGATCTTCCAGTTTTGCAATAACCTCCGCACGAACATCCTTGCCTTTCTTCCAGTTCTCCAGAATCTCTTTTGCTCTGGTGTAGACCTTCTTTACAGTGTAAGAGCCTTCGCCCTTTAACCCGGTAATCTTACTGTCTACGCTAAGCCCAATCTGCACATCTTCACGATTGGCAGTTACCTTCAATTCAATCTTGGAGAATTCAAAAACCTTTTCTCCATTGATCCAAAGCTCTCCCCATGTTCCGGAAAGCGTTTTATTTCCTCTAATTGCCTCTGTCATGTCTTTCTACCTCCTACATGTTGACATTCATCTTCAAATCTTCCATTGCATTCACAAATTTTACATTGCTGGTAATGAATACCTTGGTTCCTGTATTGGCTTTGGCAACTGCAATATCATCCATATCGGAAGTATCCGTTCCCTTGCTTTCCAGATAGGTACGCTGTTCTTCCAGATCAATGGAAACCACGTTGTCAAAGGATTTATCCAGCACATCGCCAAGCAGTCCCTTGTGGTATGCCCCGATAGCAGCCACGAACATCTGCTTGCCATCATAATCATTGATGATCTTACCCACATAATTTTCTTCGTAGGTTTCCCGGATATCATCCATATACAGGTCCATTCCTTCCACAATCTTGATAAAACGGACATCCTCCGTCTTTTCTGTTGTAAAGGAAGTCAGGCTGTTGACACCTCTGCCGATCTTGTATTTCTTACCATCAAAAACGATGATCAGCTCGCCACCATTAATGCGGTCACCCGGATCATCCGGTGTCTCTGCCTCTGAAATATCATCCAGCACATAATAAGTGCTACTTCTTGCAAGAGATAATCCTGCAAGCACACCGGCAATTCTCGCACAATATTCCGTTGCAGTATGCTTCTTTCCGGTAATGGTTGTGTTAATATTTTCTGTTGTAAAATTGATGATGCCCTCATGGTCTCCTTTGCAGTGTGCCAAAACTGCCTTGAAAGTCTTTCTTTCATCATCACGATACCGCTTGATCCACGCTGAGATTGTAGTTGCATCCGCTGTTGCAAGCCCCGGAATTGTGAGGTAATTCCATTTCAGGTCTTTTAACTTCTTAAGCACTGCTGAGTAGTCCTCTGCAGCCTTTCCTCTCCGGATGGCAATAACGGCTGACGGTGCTCCTGCAAACACCAGCTTCAGGTAACTGTAATTTGTCTCTGTCCAGTTCTCAAAATCAACCTCATAAACCTTTTTGTAAATGTTTACTTCTTTTCCTTTTTCTGTATCGTCTGTGAGGACAATCGCAACGATACCTCTCGCACTTCTTTCAATGGCAGATACTGCCTTTCCACTGAAAATCATGCTAAAACTCGGTAATCCTAAACTCATTTAAGTCACTCTCCTTTTCTAACTGCCACTTCCAGCTCGCCCATTGTCACAAACTCACTTGTCTGTTCCCTTGCCTGACGGAAGTTGATGGCGAAACTGTAATGCAGCACATGATCTGCCACTTTTATACTGGCATCATTGATGGTTATGTGTCGGTCTCCAAAATGAAGCACCGGGCGAACAGCCGCATCAATCTCTGCCCATTTCATCAAATAGGCGGTATTGCTCTCGTTCTTCTCGTGGTAAGCAATATCCACCAGCACTCCCATATCCGTAAAGAATTTATCAACCGTTTTATTTCCATTTGAGATAATATCCACGAAGTAATAGGTCTCCGGCTCATCAAGTCCATGTTTTTCCTTTGTGCCTTTTATCTCCTCATAAAAGACATCCGTTTCCGGATCAATTCCTTTCAGCAGGGATGTAATCGCATTTTTTATCTGGATAATCGGATGTTCCATAGCTGCCTCCTAAAGTTCATGGGTATTCAGGAAGTCGTTCATCCACTCCCTGAGATACCCCGGAAGATTTTTCTGTACTTCTTGAAGGGAAACTTCCATCATGTGAGCCCCTTTCACGAAACCTTTACCGCCTCGTGTCCGGTGTCCATATTCAACCGGCTCGGCATATTCCACGTTATTGTAGACTTCGATATAATACTCGTCTCCACGCTTTACAATACTTCCGATGCACCACGCATTTTGTAATCTTCCGGTCTTTTTTGGTGTATTCTCAATTACTTCTTTCCATAGTTCCTCCGCCAGTTTAAGAACCATTTCCCGGAATGCTTCCGGATACTGGCTCTCTATGGCTTGTGAAAGACGCTTTTCCCATTCATCCAGCCCATCAAATCGATACTCCGTATCAGACAATGTCCTTGTCCAGCTTGACCGGAATATTATTATGGGACTTCATGCACTCCGGAAAACCTGCAACCACTTCTATCCGCTTTCCCAAGTGCATGATCACAAGGAAATCGTTAGGCTGGATGTCAACCTCCGGACGGGTAAACAGACAGAATGTGGTATCTGTGCTTGCAGTAGATTTTGATTGCTGCAGTTTTCCCCCGGTATGTGTAGACAATGCACATTCCACATCTTCATACACAACTTTTCCATCCAGTCCGCTTTTAAAGATACTCTCACCACCCGGAAGGGTATCTTTGAAAGCCCTGTAAACGGTCACTGTATCTTCGTAGGTCATTGCAAGGATATCAGCTTCTGTCATGTGCTAAATCCTTCGGCAGATTCATTTTCTTAAAACGGTTAAGGGATTTTTCATAGTCCTTCATAAAATCAACAGTGGCTTTCTGATTACCACTTCCGTCACGATAGGAAATGGCGGTATCACCACGACTGATACTCGCCACTTCTTTTTCGCTTTTCTTTACCTGATCAGCTTTCAGCATATCCTCAGCAATCTGTGCTGCAGTACTGAGAAGTTGCTCCGGCAGATCTTCCCGGTTGCAATAAATCAGAATTTTATCCACTGCCCTTTTAACATATCTTCTGGCTGACCGTTCTTCCGCTTCAGACATCTTCATGCTGTCCATCACTTCCGCAACAAGCCAGTCTTCCTGATTCTGTGTCATGGCAGTTCCTCCTATTTTTTACTTGCAGCCTTATTCTGCTTAACAGCTGCCTCCAGTTGCTCTTTTATGCCGGAAAGTTCTGCCTTCAGTTCTTCAATCTCCTTATCCGCCTTTTCTGCGTACTCGGAAGCCTCTTTTAGCTTTTCTTCCAGTTCTGCTCTCTTCTTGTCTCCGTCTGTAATGATCTCCCCTGCCTTTACAAGCTGTGCTTTCAGTTCTGCCACTGTAACACCAGAAACTGCTGTTTTTCCATCGGTTCTGACAAAGCCTTTTTCCTCCAGAGCCTTGGCTTTATCCTCAGAATCAACTACCTTTACCACATTTACTCTCTTTAATTCGATTTTCTCCATAATCAGCTCCCCCTTATGACAGTGATTCTTTCACATTGACAAAGCACTGCTCCACTTTCTTGTCCGTAATCCAGATATCATGGAACTTGCGGTAATCCATAGCCCATGCTCTTGCCTTCTGGTTGGTTTCAGGATCGAAGATTCTCATCTTATCTGTCTTGGATACTGCAATCGGTGCTTTTCTCGGAGTGATGATCCAGTTGATGCTCTTGGCACTTCCGGAAGGTTCAAAACCACCAGATTCCTGATTGGAAGTTACACCGTCCTTAAACAGATACTCTGTTTTCAAGCGGTCAGAACTAACCGGAATCAAAGGATGAATGCCATCCAGACTGCGAACCTTAAATGTCGCATCCCCCTGTTTGAAATCGGTCACATCCAGCTTCTTGGAAAGCTTCTCGGACATGCTTAAAATCGCTGCCACCATAGAATCAATGGTAATCATAAGCGGTGTGTTCTGTCCCACGATTTCCTGAACAGATGCAATGTCATAGTAAAGTTTTTGGAGAATGGTCGCTTCATCAGCAGCATAACCTCCTGATGCTCTGTTCTTTGCGATACATGCAGCAGCGATGGTGCTGTAACGGTATGCGTCAATTTCAGGAACCACCTTGGTTCTCTGGAATTCGCCCATGACTGTGGATGCAGTCAATACAAAGTTTGTTTCATCCACATCGTTCTCATCAAAGCTGAAGGAACGTCCTCTGTCCTGTGTCATTTTCTTTGTTTCATACTGGAATTTTACATCACCCTGCACAAATCCATTGTTGCGATCATAATCAGCCATTCCGTCCATATCAAGGCTCGGAATCTTAACCTCTGCTCCGCCGGTATATTTAACCAGCTTATCATTTGCTTCCATCCATCCGGAAGTAGCCTGCTCAACTGCAGCCTTGTCTAATTCACTCTGGATAATTGTTGCTGTTTCGATAGTGTTCATTAATCTTTTCCTCCCTATTCTCCTCTGATATTTCTTGCAATCTGGTCTCTTAACAGATTTTCTGCGGAAGCTGCCCCACCAAGTCCTTCCGGAGTCTTCCCTTTCAGTCTGCTCTTAATAGCCACCTCAAGGCTGCTCTTAAAGATTTCTGTGGTATTCTTCAGAGTTTCCTCCATGCGCTCCTTGCTGGAATAATCAAGCACATCCGCAAGACCAACCGGGAAACCGTCTGTTTCCAGTGCCTTGGTTGCACTTTCTCTCAGTTCCTTTTTCAGAAGCTGGCTTCTTAAACTGGCGATCTCGGAGTCCTTTTTCTCCTGTTCCTCTTTTGCCTTTTCCTCCGGAGTGAGCTTCTTGACACGTTCTGCCTCCGCAGCTTCATCTAACCACTGCTGTTTTGCTGCTTCAATGGCAGCATCCATGTCTGCCTGTGTGAAGCTTTTTTCTGCAGTTGCTTCCGCTGTTGGTTTTTCCTCTTTTTTTTCAGGTTCAGCATCATCTTCTTTGCCACCGCCAAAAAGTCCATTGATAAACTTCTGGAGGGCACTTACTTTCTCCGGTGTGCTTTCCGCTGTCTGCTGTTCATGCATTTCTGCTGCAGTATCCTGAACTTCCTGCTCAGTACCCTGCATGGTGGTTGTTCCATCCATTTTTTCTACCTCCTGGTTTTAATTTTTGTATAACAAAAGCACCCTTTAAAGTGTTTTAAAAGGTGCCGATGTCCATATTTTTGCAATTAAATAAGCACCCTGCTGGGTGCCTACTCTTTTTTCTCCTTACGGAATTTACAATATTTAGGGAATTTATCTGGCTTTCTAGGCTCTGGAAAAGACTTTTTTAGGATATCCCTTGGTATTCCATCTGGATATTTCTCGCATTTTCCAAATCCATAATGAAATTGACAAAAATTACATCCACTATCTAACGGTTTCGGTGCATCCCACCATCTTCTGTCCGAATAAGGCTTGCTCATCACATTTCCTCCATATAAATCACATTATCAACTACTTTAGTTATGTAGAACATCGAATTTCTCTCAAATAAAATCTCCTTCTCCTGAGAATTAAACTGCCTGATATCTCGCCCGGTCTTTGAAGTTATGACATACTGAATCGGGAAACTGTCATCATATACCTCTGTGGAACTTGAAAAAAATTCCGGAAAAATATGTTCCATTCCCGGCTTATGCAAAGCAATAAACTCCTGCACATCCGGAATTCCAAAATCAGAAACCGAACGATACAAGACTCCCTGATAGGTCGGCATCTTCTGAAGGGCTGAATCCAGACTCTTAATCTGTTTTTCTTCCTCCCTTGTGAGTTTCAATCCTCTTCTCAGTTTATCATTCAACGTATATGCTCCGCTACTGATATAGTTATTGATTGCATACTGCTCATCATCTGATAATTTGATTATAGGTTCCTGAACCGGAGTGTCAACATATTTCTTCTTCCACTCCTCAAACTTTGGATTGTCTCTCAGCGGATTCACGCCATCCCGGTCTTTAAACAAATCAATGCCGGTCTTAGGCACTGTTGTGCATTTGCAGTTTGGATGAATCGGAGGAAGGTTTACTCCCGGTTCTGCTTCATCCACTAAAAAATCCTGACCGTTTAAAGCAAGACAGTCTTCACAGCCACCGCCAAGAAAAGTATACTCTTTTACACCAAGTTCCTTATAAGATTCCTGTCTGCCCTGATTTGCAAAATAACTGCTCTCCGTCCGGACAAGCCTTTCTGCAGCATACCGACCTTTTCCCATGACATCGTTGATTTCCTTTGCCATCTTCTGGACGCTGGCTCCGGTCATAAAGCCAAGTGTCAGTTCCCTTTTTGCAAGAACAGCCAGTTTATCCGTATTTTCCCATAATGCCTGAGAATAGTTTTTCCCAGACCATGGATGCTTCAGTATTCTAAACAGCATCGTCTCATCCACCTTGGAGACATTGAAGCCAACACCAAGGATGCTCTGTACATCATAGCAGCCCCGGTAATAATTGGTCTTATAGATATCTCCCAACAGATCTGTCAGCTTCGTTTCCGTATCCCCCGATAATGTTATCATGGTCTTATATACCGAAGCGAGCATCTGCTCCTTCCTGCTGATGCGTGACTTTGCTGCCAGCGTATTCAGTTCCAGAAGTGTTGCAGAATCCCCTTCCGCTTCTTTCAGGTACTCATCTATCCCTTTTCTCCACCGGCTGTACTCACTGCCGGTCAGCATCTTGGAAGTCTCTGCATTCGTCAGACCGTTTTCTGTGGCGTATTTCTGGAACATTGCATTGATCTCTGTTTCCATCTGCCATGCTGCTTCATCAAAGAGGAACATAATCTCTTTTACAGACTGATCCGTTATCTCAGCATTATCAAGAACCCTCTGCTTGGCTCGTTCTATCCACTCATTACGTTCTTTCTGGTTCATCCGTTACCGCCTCGCTTTCGTCAGCTGCACCCTGAAAAGCTTTTGCAAAATTCTGGTATATTCCAAAATCTTCCTGCTCTTTGTTCTTTTCTTCCTCCAGTTTTCTCAGTTCATCCTGAACATTATCAACTCCTGGCATCATCTGCAGTCTGGTTTCTCTGGAAAGGTCATTCGCCAGCATTGTAACAATCCGTGCAGTTTCCATATCGTTCTGAGGACGGTTCCGGCGGAACTTCGGAAGAATGTCTCTGTAATCGTAGACATACCCCATGATATTTAAGATATTGGTTATCAGCTCTATCCTGCGCTGAAGTCCTTTTTTGAACTTTCTTTCCTTGATGGAGCATATCTGTTCCAACCCCCACAGCTTATAGGAGATGGCTACTCCGGAAAGATTACCGCCAAAGGACTCATCACACATGTGTGGTACATTGGCTCCGGTATGAATATCCTCTCGCAGCCGGTTCTTATAATTCTCCAATGCGGTATCATCAACCGTTTTCAAAAGCCAAGACACATCTCCGCCATCCTCCAGAATAATAGCACCCTTCTCCTTCATGTCTGCAATATCCTGACTGCTGACATCTCCGAGTTTTAAAACCTTTAAAATGGCATCATCATTGTACTGGAAATAATTAGCGGTATTGCTCTGTACCTTGTTGTAGGCATCAATTTCTGTAATGACTCCTTCAAAATCCCCAAGTCTTTCCTCGTTGTTGATATATTCCACAAACGGAACATCCTGCCAGTAATGATCCTCTACTGCCATCAGGTTTAAGTATCCGCCATTGACGGAACGGAAACGCATCACAATGCTGGGATTCCAGAACTCCACCTTCATGATCACGTTATCATCCTTGTCTCTGGAAATAACCCTTCTGATAAATGCCATCGGAGCAGAAAATCCGCTGTCCGTTTCGCAGATCATAATTCCGTCCTTTGCCGGAACCTTTGTAAACCGTATTTTCGCATCCTCATCCAGATACAGCATTTCAAAACAACTCCCACAGATGCTGCACTGCTTCGCCAGCTCCATGTTATGATCCTGCTCATCGTTATAATCGAAAATATCCTGTATCGTCTGCAGGTACTCATCATTCATGGAATCATACACAATCGGCTCACCGACAAAATAACCGGTTGCTGTGTCAGTGATATACTTTGCCATATTATTAACCAGACGGTTATTCGGGGCTGTTCTGTCTTTTTTATGCTCCATGAAGATCCTGTGCTGTCCCACATAATAATCATGCAGCATTCCATATTTCACATCCACGCTGTTTTTATCAATGATATCCCGGATGTCCTTTTCTGTCAGGCTTTCGATGGAAGCCTTATCCATATATATTACTGCCATGACCGGCACCTCCTACAATCCTAAACTTCCTTTGTCCAGTACCCTGAACCGCTTTGTCTTCTTAGCTATTGTCCGGCAGCCTTCCAGTGCGTCCACTCCATCATCATGTGCGCCCATCGGGAAATGCTCCATCTGTTCCAGCAGCCTCTTGTGTCTTTTATTGAACTTGATGTAATGGTTCTTTACATCCGGCTGCATGGTCTGGATACGCATGGTCTTGTCGCTGGTCTGCGGTACCTCCTCAATCGGGAGATACAATCCGGCTTTTGCAGATGCCTTTGCCAGTTCTTCCTTCAAAAACCACTGGAACTGCACCGTCTCAGCTCCAAACTTTTTGTATCCCCTGCCATAGTCCCTGCGGAGCAGCTTCTCTTTCTCCAGAACATCACTGATGATTTTATCCGGATGTCTGCGTTCAATATCTGCATCCATGACATACATATATCCGGATACCTTGTGCTTCGCCAGCGTGATGATAGCGGAAAAGTCGCTTTGCTTGGTCTTTCCAAGTGACGGGTCGACAAAACCAAAGAAAAGATAATCCCGGCTCTTAAAGTCAAGCTCTGCCTCATTGTAAAATTCAAACCACTCCGGATTGAAGATACAATCTTCTGGATTGATGGGTTCGTTCTGTTCCTCAGAATTGAAGGACGCTTCGCCTTCTATCAGCCTCATAACCATCAGGTCATAATAGGACAGCTTTTCCTCCCACAGAACTTCCGTACCCTCCAGCATCTTTTCCCGGTGTCTTTCAAAAAACGCTCTCGCATCTGCTTCATGGTTTTCATTTGAAAGGTCTGTGAAGATTTCCTCCCATTCTTTCCAGAGGTCATCTTCATTGGAAAAGGAAATGACTGCCTTATACTTAATGGCTTTATAGCCCGGATTGTTCAGGGTCTTCGCCAGAAGGCTGTCATAATGCAGTAAAGTTCCAATATAGATAATGTCCGTATAATCATCACCGGCTTTTGAAACAGCTTTTAAAAACCAGCTTTCCAGTTTCTTTCTCTGCTCCGGTGTCCGAACATTCTCATCATTTTCAATATCATCCAAGACCAGCAGATCCGGTCTCCAGTTACGATGCTTTCTGCCTCGGATTTTCTTTCCAGAGCCGATTGCCTCCACCTTAATGTTAGTGCTGGTAATCAGCACATTGCTTCTCCAGACCTTTCCGACCAGATTTCCAAAATCTTCTCTCAGCGCCTCATTCTCCTCGAATTCCACCCTGATATTATCCAGAAATCCTTCTGCCTGCTCCGAACTGTCGGATATAATGATTGGATAATGCTTGTATTCATAAACAATAGCGTGAATGCTGCCTTTGAATGTGAGGCTTGTAGATTTTGCATGTCCACGAGGAGCAGCCACTACTCGCTTGGTTCCGTTCATCCGGCTGATCTGCTTTACCTTTGCCGGTGTAATGGGATATTCTCCCTTTAAAACTCCTTGCTGCCATATATTATCCAGTTCCCGGTGAAATTCCGGGGATGGTCTGGAAAAATAATGTGGGAAGTATGCCCTGCCGAAAAATTCCATATCAATGGCTCCCAGCCTCTGGCGGATGCCTCCTTTTCCGGTAAGCGGTGCTCCGGATTCATAATCTTTCAAAATCTGCACACGTTCCGGGGAACTGTCCTTTTTTAAAAAGATGTTTAAAAGGCTTTTTAAATCGCTTGTAACAGCCTCGGTATCATCGTAGAAGCTCTTGCTCTCAGCCTCTGCCATCGCTCCAATCAGAACACCGATGCTTTCTTTTTTTCCTGCACGCACACCCACCACCTGCCTTTCCGCAAAATTTTAAGGCTCATATTTGCCCCATATTTGCATTTTTGTGTTTCAGCGATAATTTCCCCCACTTTCATCATTCAAACGATTTTAAATGGGTTTAGCGTGTTTTTAAACGGTGTTTTTGCACCATTCAAAAAAGAGAACTGCCAGAACAAGCCTGATGGGTAGGCTCCGCCACCCAACCAGTGTACTTTTTCTGCTCAGTTCCCTTTCTCTATGTCCGCCAGCTTCCGGCATCGGGACGAATCAACCGCATGCCATCAGGTGGCTTCTTGCAAAACCGCTTGTGCTGCACCCTCTGCCCCATCCCTGCCAGACCCGGCAAGGCTTAGTTCCTCATCTTCCTCCAGCCGGATGCTCAGCTGGACTTCCTTTTTCTCATTACAGATCGTAATCTCAAAGGTTGCTTTCCTGCTCCGCTTATCATACTTGATGATGCGGTTTTCAAATTTTTCAAGAACACCTTTCACAACCTCATAATTTCCATCGCCCAGAGCCCTGACCACTGTAGGTTCAATCGGCTGGTTATTCTCCCCGGTCAGCAGCATGATCCACTCTGCCTCCAGATAGGAAAGTCTTGATGGATTCCTGTTGTCTCCAAGAAACTGGATCACTCCCGGAATTCCCTTAACCTTGTAATAGTTATCCGCATTGTAATTCATGTTCAGGAATACATATCCGGCAAACAAGATGTATTCTCTCTGTGACCATGAACCTCCGGAGCGTATCAGACGATTTTCCTTCGGGACAAGAGCCCGGATGCCCTGCTCTTTCAATTTCCAGGCAATATCATCTTCCTTACCGGTCATAACTTGAATTACATACCACATCACCTTTTATCCCTCCAATCCTTCGTTTTTCTTCTTGTTCAGGTATGCACTCACCTGACGGTAGAGTTCCGGATTTTCCTTCGCCATAGCCTCAAATACAAGGCTCTTGACTGCCTCCAGTCCGGCTTCGTAATTATCACGATTCTGTACTTCAATCCGCTTCTTATAAGCAGCTGCCCGGATGAGACCATTGGTCTCCTTGATCAGCTTCTCAATCGGCACTTCCTTCATCTGCTCCTCATCCACGTTGGTAAGAGCATTCATGACATGATGGCTCGCCAGACGGATGAGTGCCTCCGAAGTGTCCAGATCCGGATACCGGTTCATTTCATCCATCAGCATGGAGAAATTGCTCTGTGCCACCGTTATCATCTCCACAGTGGCAAGATACTTCTTTGCATAAGTACAGATCGCCATCTGTGACATTTCTTCGCCATTCTCTTTCAGGAATGCAACAATTTCTTTATATGTGCAGCCGGTCAGGAGCATCTGCTCCACAGTGTCCTTCAGTTCTGGCGGTAATCTGTCCACCTTGCCGGTGCTGCGTCTTCTCTCTTTCTGTTCCATCGTTAATCGCCAAGATCAACCATGTTATCAGCAATCCCACCGCCAAGGAGCCGGATGCCTTTGCCTGTGACTTTGGCTTCCAGTGTCTGATAATCATAATCTGCAAGTGTTGCAGCTTCATGTGTATGGATGTCTCGCAGACTGATGTAACCTTCCTCTGCGAGGAAATTTACGCTGTCCACGAATTCCTGTCTTTCAATGCCTTCATAACTAACCGCTTTTTCCACGCTGCGGAGTGCATTGTATTTTTCACGAAGCAGGTTGATGGTTGATAAAACCCTGCCATTGTTCATTGTAAAGTTGCCAGCCCGAAGCTGTCTTTTTTCTGTTTCTCTGCCCATTTATCTCGACCTCCTATTTCTGTAGCATAAGCTCCAGCATTTGATCCAGCTTTCTGTCCATCTTGTTCATTTCCCGGATAAAATCATCCCTTGTCAGATACTCAGCCTTGATCTGTTTAATATCCATCCTGCACTCATCAAAATCCTTCTGGTGTATTTCCTTGGGTGTATAATCATCCCTGATTTTCTGAATCTGCCCTTCCAGCTTTGTAGTCTGTTCTTTTTGTTCTGCCTTGGTCTGCATCTGATTGAACATCTCCTGAATTTTCGCTCCCTGATTGTCCACCTGATTCATTGTCCTTTTCAGGAAATATGTGATTACACCGATTCCCAGTGTGATTGCTGTCGTAATAACCCATTCGTTCATCCGTTTCACCTCGCATACAAAAAAGATACACCTGCGTGTCTAACACAAGTGTATCTCCTGAATTGCAAATATTAAAATAAAGTACTTAAGAAGATAAATTTATTTCAAAAAGTCCGTAAGATTCATCTGACCGTCTATCGGTCTTGCTTTGATTTCCTTTGCTTTATCTAAAACTATATTGCGAATCCACGTTTCCGTCAATCCAAATTTCAGAGCCAGATCTCTGTAATTTCCTCCGTCAAACTCCTCTTTAATCATTTCGTCACGAACCGTTTTTTCCAGACTTTCAATTTTCGGAATGTAGATGGACGTGCCATTAAAAGCCTTTACGAGGCTCTTGAAAGCCTCCAGCCCAATCAGTTCCGCAAGCATTTTCTGCTCCTCGTCCAGATTTTCCATTTGCACCTTTTCCAGCAAGTCCACTATGCCTCGCCTCTCTTTCTGGCACTTGCCACATATCTCTTTAAAATCTCGATCAGGTTATTCCCCTGCTCAAAGGTTATCCATGCAAATGGGTTCTTGGCAATGGCATCCGCACCAAATTCCTTTTTGATGACCGCACAAAGTCTGTCTCCCAGCTGCACATCGTTTGGCACCTCATCGTATTTCTTAAGCTCATACATGAGATACCAGATTTTTTTCTGTTGACCGGATGTGACTCCGCCCGGTCTGCTCTGATGTTCCTTCGGCTTTTTGCTTCTCGGCTTTGGAGAGGCAGTTTTCCCCTGCAGTTCCTCCAGACGTGCAATCACTGCGCAAGCCTCTTGGTATGTAAGATTTTTTATAGAGTCTTTTCCGGTCACACCTCCCACCAGCACATGGAGTTCATCCTCGTTTCCGGATGCCTTAATGCCAAGTGCATTGCCGATGGCATATATTTTTCTAATCTGAAACTGCTCTATCGCTCTCATCTGCCTCTCCTTTCCGGTTATTCCGTTTTCTCAGCCTCCACCGTTACCTTGATGCCCTCATCCACGATGATGGCTGCCCGGATGATTTCAACAGCCTCCTGCGGTGTTCCTTTCCACTCTGCTGACCTTAATATCTGCAGCATCCATTCCCAGTTGATGATTTCCGCAGTCAGATATGCCCAGTCGCTGGCTTCCTGCTCCGGCAGCCCCACCAGCTTCATCAGGGTCTCTGTATCCTTTTCATACTTACCCTTCAGCTTCTTTTTCAGGGTACGCTGGATTTTCTCATCAGTTGTGATTGCCTTGATTGTCTCATCCAGGCTTCCCTCGGTGTAATTGCCCATGAACATCATGGTAAACAGTCTCTTGCATGGATCCGTCATCTTGTATGCGGTATCCTCTTTCACAAAATCCCCGAACACATCACCCAGCAACTTCTTAACCATTGTCATGGAGACCGGTTTTACAGTCTCGCTGTTTCCGACCACAACCTTGGAATTGTTGCTGCCCCAATAGTCAATGGTCTTTTTCTTGGTGTCCCTCAGGTCATCCGTTGCCAGCTTCTCGAACCACGCTTTGATCTCGTCAATCTCTGCCTTGATTACACTCTGCTGGCTGGTCAGCTCCACTAACCGGTCAGCCTTTGCTTTGATTTCCATTACATCTGACATCATCTGAATACCTCCGCAATCTTGGCTGCACATTCCTTGCAGACCTCAATACCACAGACCATTTTCACATCATCCACCGTTCCGCAATGGAAACAAGCCGGAACATGCTTCTGAATGTGGATGCCGTCTTCATTCGTTGTAATGTCAACCGGAACTCCCGGAAGAATGCCAGTCTCCTGACGGATACCTCTTGGGATGGTCACTCCGCCACCCTTAGTCACTTTTTTGCTTACTTGCATCTCGTGCCCTCCTTTTGATTTTTACTGACACAACCAGCTCATCCAGCCGGTTCATGTGTACCATGCTTCTTTCAGAGAAGAGCACATAGAAGGCTCCATGACTGTACTGATATCCCGTCACAGTCCGGTATTCTGTTGTAAATTCATCCGTAAAGCCGGCCTCAGCTCCAACCGGATACTGCAGGATTATCCGTATAATCCTTGCTATCATGCCATTCTCCTCTCCCACTCTGCATTTTTATGGGCTTGTGACCATCACCTTACGGTGGCTGCATTAGGAGGGGCAAATACCCCTATGTAATTGTTACGCATCCAGAATGTCCTTGATAAACTCCAACTTCTCGCCGAGTGTGTATTCTTTTCTTCCTTCGGCTTCCAGCTTATCTCCAAATTTCCTTAATCTGAGTGCCAGCTTCAGGCATTTCGCCACACCGACCGCCTCTTGTGTCACTCGCAGATTTCGATCCACCTTTCCGAGCATCAGGCTGATTGCTTCATGTAAATAAATGTCCCATACATAGCAATCCTTATCTTTTCCATTCCACTCCTCTATCGCTTCATCAACGTATTTCTTTCGATTCAGTTTGGGTTTATCCGGTGGAATAATCCCCTTCTCTTGCATCTCTTTCTTTATCTTCGCATTCAGGGCTTTCTCTTTATTAGTCATTTTCTTGCGTTTTACACTCATGCTCCGGTGCCTCCCTTACTTCGGCTTCGTGTAACGGTAGGCTGTGCCATCTTTTCTGATTGCCACCATGATTTTTGCTTTCCCTTCACGGAGCAAGTCAGCACAAAATCTCACCTCGTTCCAAGCCGTCCTGATTTCTTCAGGAACTTTTACTTCTGTTTTTTCACTCATTTTTTCGCCTTTCTGATAGTCTTGGTCTTCCCACTGTGCCTCTGTTGGGCGATTCTGCTTACAATCTCCATCTCCTCCGGAGTATCCTTTACAATCAGCCATTTCTCAGGAGCAAGCCTGTTCTCCTGCAGTAATTTCTTCTGTGCCAGCGTTGGCTTCTTGCCATTCTTCACGTTTCCACCTCCGTAATCTTTACCACAACACCATGCCTTTCACTTTCCGTCACCTTGAAGCAGATTCCGTTTCCTTCTGCTTCTTTCTTAAAACCTGCCAAATAGCGTCCGGCTCTGAGAAGTGCTGCGTAATCTGTCAGTGTGGTATAATTCCGTACCGTAATCTTCCCCGGCATCCCATCACCTCCCAAATTGGCTGTGCGTTGCGTTGAAATTTTCCATTGCCCACCTGTTTCCGGTGGCTTGTACTGCCCTTTTTGTGCGTTCTGCAGGATTTGGTCTTTTTCTGCCACCCATTCCCGGTATGCTTTCAATCGCCTCTCTTATGCCACAATCTGGGCAGATATCCGTTTTATTATCCATCCTCGATAATGCCGGACGTCCGGTATATGGTCTTTTGCATCTCGGACATACCACCATGCTCATATCCTCCTTCTATTCTGTTTTGCCTCACTCTGCATTTTATGGGCTTGTGACCATCACCCTGCGGTGGCTGCATTAAGGCTGGGGCATTCGCCCCAGCTCTTAGATTTCATCCTGCATCGGTACATGAGATTTCTCCATCTTTGCCCTCCTATAAAAATCGGATACCCATTATATTTGCCATTTTTTCCAGTCCCTCGAAGGAAATATCCTCATTATTGACTGCATTATTGAATACGCTGACCATTCCCCGGATGCCCCATTTGCTATGGCTGATGCTCAAAAGGTAATCAATCTCTTTCTGCATTCCCTTCTCCTGCAGCACCGGGAAAAACTTGACTACATCCTCTTTCCGGATATCCGAGGTGCGGTATCTTCCATGAAGTTTTGTCCGGTTAAACTGCTGGGCGAAAATAGCCTCCTGCTTGCCAAGCATCTTGTTATAGACTTCCACGTTGCCGATCAGTACAATCCCGATACCCGGTTTTCCGGTAAAAATGTCCTCATCCACCCACCCTCTGATTTCTTCCAGAGTGAGGAATTTAAGATTCTGTGCTTCATCGATAATGATAACCTTATCAGTCTCTCTGAGCTTCTCCTGAATGGATACCGATAAATCCTCGGTGCGCTGGTTTTCAGGGAGTTTTAATGTCTTTGCAATCATCTTTAAAAGGCTTCTTGTTGAGCCGGTACTCGGTGTTGCTTTCACATAAACGGTTGTTGAAGGATTGTCCTGCAGGAACTTGGCTGCTGCTTTCGTCTTTCCGATTCCGGCATCCCCATCAATAACTACAATTCCCTTCTCCAGCTGGCAGTACCGGATCAGCTTGTACGCTTCCTCGGAAATGGTTGTCGGTATGTACCCGGCTGAAGTCTTGGTTCTGAAAGGTTCCGCTTTCTGCGCATTCTGTGTTTTCTCTTCCTGAATCTGAAAGAACTCCTTCAGCTTATTTTCCACCGCTTCAATATCGCCCTTATCGTACATACTTCTGCGGTACTGGCTGAGTGCTGCCTGACTGATTCCAAGAATCGGGGCTGCCTTTGCCTGACTCAAATTTTCGTCCTTCAGGAACTTCTCTAATCTCTCCTGAAGCTTTGTGTTGTACTGTTTACTCATCATTTACCTCCTCGCCTTATGGCTGCATTTCTATTCATTACATCAAGGTCTGCACCGCCAACCACTTTCTTGAATACCGGTTCTTCGTCTGCCCTCTGAACCTCAAGCAGGGATGGATTCGGTTTGCCCTGATAGTTCGCTTTGTTTCGCTCGGCTTGCTTAAGCACAAGCTCCATTGCAGTAATCTTGTCCACATCTGCCAGAATAGCGTTTTCCTTGTATTCCCTTGCGATACGCTCCAGCCTTCTGGTCTTCGCCATCGCCGCCTTGACATCATCCTTGCTGGCATTGTAGGAAAGAACTGCGGTATTGTCTGCAGGTACTGACATAATGTAACGGTCTTCCAGATCGTAAATTCTGACCTCGCTTAAATTCTCCGGATCATAACGGAAGTAAACTTTCTTTCCGAGCATCAGATGTACAAAATCATCATTCCAGAAGTCGATGCATCCACCTCCAATATCCAAGTGAACTCCTCGCCTTGTAACCTGCTGCGGTCTGGTGCTTCTCATCAGCATGAGGTTAAGCTCCTCAGCTGATGCCACACGTTTCCGTTTCAGATGCTCGTTGAAAACATCCATCTTGCATTTTCCCTTGTCGGCTTCCACAGCTCCGTTGTAGGCTTCCATATTGAAATACCACTCCAGAACCGCTGTCACATACTCCTCAAATTCCTCATCCGTATAAATCTGGTCTTTCTTCAGTACGAATTTCAATCGCTCCGGCTTCTCCACCACACTTCCTCCGGTGTAGGTATTAAAAAGCCTTGAAAGGTCATTTTTAACATCCTCAAACCGTCTCTCGATGATTTTTGCCTTCGCATTCCGGACAATCGCATTTGTCATGTTAATGCCAAGTCTCTTGAATACTCCCGGTGGCTCAAAATTCTCCTCGCCATCCTTTGGTTTCTTCTTACGGTGTCCCAAGCCTCCGATATCGAAGGTCAGGAACTCTCGACCATTATCCACATAGATGTTATCCGGTATGCCATGTTTCAGGATTCCCTTCCGCAGTGCTATCAGAGTAGCCTCGGAGCAGGGATTGTATGTAATATGGAATCCGGTAAAAATACCGCTTCGTGCATCCAGAAATGCTGTCAAATAAGGTCTGTGGATGTTTCCATTCTTGTCCTTTACCATGACATCAAAGGTATGGTTATCAGCAATCCACCACTCATTGCTTTCGATATCCTCATAAATTCTGCGGATAAACGGAGCGCAGCGGTCATTGTAGGCTTTATGTCCCTCACGTCCCAGCACCTTGACACCTTCCGGCACCTCGTTGTTGAGTCTGCGGTAAAAAGCGGAATAGCTTGGAATGTCGGTGTATAAATCCGGTCTTTTTTCCTGAACCCACATCTTGGTGTAGTCCAGGCACTTCTGGATCGGATGCTGGCTCTCATCAAGGTAGAAATACAGAAACGCTTGCCATATCGTATCATCAATGCTGCTGGTTCCCTTTTTCCATTTGCCCCTCTTGTCAATGAGACCGTCTAAATCATTTTCTTTAACCGCTTTCCACTTCCGGTACAGGATATCAACAGAAATCTCTTTGTCCGGATATTCCAGTCCGCATAATGTAACGAATTTCTTATCAACATCTGCCTTGCAGGTAACATCCGGTTTCATCCGGTACTGCTGCCACTGCTCCACAATGCTGATCCAGAAATCAATCTCCTGCCTTTCGCTTTCTGAGAAATGGTCTACCGCCTTTTTATCCGGTACCGGCTCCGGAGTGCTTATCTCCTCCGGTGGGTTCTCCAGATTCATCTGATACCATTTCTGCTGCAGCTCCTCATCCAGAGCCCCCAGCGGTACCAGATAGGTCTTTCTGTTTTTATCATTCAGGATTTCCTGCGCCTGAAGTTTACCTTCTTTAATTATCCTTTGAACATACTGAAAACTGCATCCTTTGACCTCTGCCACCTGCTTTGCGGTAAGCATCTGTCCCATCTCATCACCACCTTACAGCCTGTCATCATCAGATGCAGGAGGCTATCCCTGCATGACCGGCTTTCGCCGGTTTCGACTGTTCGCTTTTCAATTTCTCTGGTATAATCTCCGTAGGAAGGAGGTGTTTACCATGACCGATTCTATTTTTACCTCTCTGGTTGCTACATCAATGAATGAAGCACGTTCACAGTTTGCCGACTCGAAAAATGCTGCTCTCATTGATGAAATCCAGAACAATCCGGAGGCATTTACAGAAAGTATTTCTTTAGGTCACGCTACCCGGCTAATGTCAATTTTTATGGATTGCACTTTGCAAAATTACCATAATTTTTTATGCATCATCCTAAATGAAAAAGGAATTGACATCTCCAACTTGGAAGATTTTCGACATTTACTTAAAGAGTGATTTTTCCAAGTTCTGCCGCTCGTCCCAGCACCAATCCCATAACATCCGTTTCAGGTTGGTCTGGGATGTTTGACTTATATTCTCTTGCAATTCGCTGCATTTCTCTTGTTCGCCTTATTGCTTCCTGCATAACTTCCGTTGTATTTTCGTATTTCCAGCTTTCTTCCTGCTTCCTATAAAACACATGAAGCAGTGTGCCGGCTTCTGTATACACTCTGATGCACCAAGGTGTACACTCGGCAATTATCATTCTGCCAAGGTTAAGATGCACAAAATCATCATCCCAATACTCCACTCCATCAATTCTGATTCCTCTGCGAGTTACTCGCTGCCTTGAAAACACTGTTTCCATTTGAAAGAGCTTCACACGCTTCACTCTCAACAGCCAATCGCTCTCATCCTCGGTACACAAACCGTAATACTCATCCGTTCTGGTAAAGTGATATTCTACTCCGTAAAAGTGCTTTATCGCCATCCGGTACACTTCCCACTGTGCCTGACACCATGCCAGTGTTCTCAAAATATCCTTATCCTCTCCGCTTCTACTATTCTTCTCCAATGCCTGATCCCATTCAGTAATCATGGATACAAGTTCTTTTCCGAATTTGCTTTCTAAAAACTGTTTCTTCATACGCTCCTCCTTAAATGGCTTTTAAAAACTCTTTAAAATCATTCACATCTCCATCCAGTTCCTCAATAATAGGAATGATGTATTTGTTTCCGGACTGCTTTCCGTGTGTTGCTTCGCTAATTCTTGCGTGTGGGATGCCCATCTGCCTTGCCAGCTCGTTCTGGGAGATCTCTTTCTCCACCAACCGTATTTTTACCCACCGTCTGAATTCAGCGAGATTACTTATTCTGTTATTTTTCAACCTCCACTCGCCCTCCTTTAGCGTTATCCGTTATTTTTTCTGTACCGCTGTTACAAAATAACCTACTCAGTTATTTTTTTTCGTGATATAATGGCTTTTGTATTATTGGTACATTTTGATTATAGTGCGATATTTTCGCATTGTCAATATAATATTGCGAAGTATACGCATTATTTTCAAGGAGGTTATTATGCCTGATTTGTATGGGAGAATATTGGAGCAAACAGAGCGTTTAGGTATTACTGGTAAAGAATTAGGAGAATTACTTGGCTTGAAAAAAAGCCCTTTAACAGACTGGAAAAATCACAAGTCTAATCCTACGCTGGAGCAGCTTGCTAAAATGTGCGAAATTTTCGCAACCTCTTCTGACTACCTACTATTCGGAGTCACTAACATTTTATCACCGGATCATCAAGAGCTTATTGACACTTATGACAAGTTAGATCGCCGAGGGCAGCATCGTGTCCACACTATCATCTATGAAGAAATAGATCGGATGAATGGTACACCGGAAGCGTCCGCTTCCAGAAGCGTCATATAAAAAGAAATGGAAATGTATTATATATTGACCCTTCCTCTTTTGCGTGATATATTTTAATTGCATTTACCACTGTGCTTTAAGGCATAATAAAAGAGCAGTTTCGGACGTTCTGCCACGCTCCCGATTCTGCTCTTTTTGGGTTGGTATTATGGTTGGTATTCAATCTCCTTTTAAAATCTTATTCAATATGGCTCTTTGAACGTACCTTTTAAAACCTTTTTGAAAGTCTAAAAATCCAACAAAATCAATACTTTCAAGCACTTTCTCAAACTACTTTTAAACGGTTTTTGAACGATTTAAAACCCATACTTTTTACCAACATCATCTCTGACATTTACGCCTTTTAAACTCCTCTTTCTCTTTTCAAGTTGGCATTTACAAATTCCGTATTTTTTAAGGGTGTTTCCTACCTTTTAAGCCTAAAAAAGCCCCATTTCATGGGATTTCTCGCCATGTAAGGGACTTTAAGGGTTTTTAAGGGGTCTCAGGTTGGTATTACCCTTGATTTATACGGAAACTCACATCGGGCGCTTGGTAATGGTAGGGGTCACCTTCACGTAAGCCTCTGCGTAGCCGCTGTCTTTCGGTGTAAATTTCACCGTACACTGCTTCGTTGTGCCAACCTCCAGCTTTGTATTCTCGGGTTCAACCGTCCACGTACCCGAAATCTCGCTATCATTATACTTGGCAACGCCATCTGTCACCGTTAAATCAGCCGTGGTATCTCCATAGACACCACTTGACTGGGGAAGCGTGGTAATCCTGGGCATCGCTTTGGTGGTGGTAAAATTCAGCATTTTTGTATCTGTGATATTTCCTGCTTTATCAATGGCCACCATCCAGACATCGGCTCTTCTCGCTTTGTTGAGTCCATCAAGGGTTATGCTGTTCTGACCCTCTTTCAGTTCTACACAATGCAGGAATACTTTCTGAGACGGATCATCAGTAACCTGCACATTTGTAACATCACCAACCTCAACTTTAGCCACCCATTTTCCGTCCTTTTTCGTGGCAAAGGGCAATCTGGAGTCTTCTGTCACATTCGAGTCAATATACGAATTTACCGCCTCTACATACGAACGTTGCTTACTTTCGTCAGAAAGACTCTGATAGAAATACACCAGCTCGGCAGCCTCATCCGAATGAATCATGATTGTTGCTTCATCATCCTTTAAGGTTCCTTGCTCCTGTGTGGGAGCTTTCACCGTCAGTACCGGTGCCTGGTTATCCACTACCAGCCCTTCGGTACAGATATAGTCACTCTTGTTGCCTGCTTTATCCACCGCATAGGCATAGACCACATAATTTCCACTGTTGGACAGTTTGCCAGAAATGGTTGCTCCTTCTCCACTGAATAGGCTGGAGTCCGGGTCTGCTGCTTGGAACTCACCCTGGGCTGCCAGTGCATCCAGTTCCGCTTTGGTCTTTGTTGCCATGTCATCCGTCGCATCTGCAACGGTGTCCACATAGTAATAATACTTATTGATGCCGCTGACCTCGTTCACGTCATTCTTCTTATCGTTGGCATGAATTTTCATATCCAGCGTGGCACCGTTGTAGAGAGTCCCAAAGCTTACCTTATTGAGCAAGGTTCTCCACCAGTTGTCTTTAATCTGAATACCGTAATTTTCGGTATTGCCATCTTGATCTGCCCAGGTAGGTGCGGTCTTGTCAATCTGAACCGTTATGTCAATCGGATTCGCGATGTAACCTTTCGCCGTGTCCCTGCCATAGAGGGTTACCGTCCGCTTTCCTTCCCCGGTAAAGGTATAGCCTGCATTGGTGTCAGCGATGGCATCCTGTAATGCAGAATACAGCTTTACATCGCTGTTTAACTCCGTATTATCTGTGTTGTCAGCTCTTGTAACGCTTCTGTATATAAGCTGCTTCAGCGCATCCGTGGTATCGCCTGTGGTATTATTCACACCAAAGACTGCCGGTACATCTGTATTGTACCAGTGGTCTGTGGATGCTGTCGTCTGTGCCAACTCAAAGGCATAGTCGATGGAAAAGGTATCTGTCAGTGTTCCCGTATAGTTTCCCATTCCGGTAAAGGTCAATGTCGCACTACCCTTATTTGTATTGTTCGTGGCAGATGTGGTGAAGTCTTTACCCTTCTCCAAAACGTATGCACTATTATTATCTGTAATGGCATGGTCCTTATTGGTAGGGACGATCGGTTTCCCCGTATAATAAACCGTAATCGACTGGGAGTTATCCAGCCTTATGTCATTGGAAGTAAGGCTTTTCGGCTGAATCGTTGCGGTCAGAGACTGTGCTGCCGGAGCTGCATTGTTCCCATCAGTCACCCTCACTTGGAAGTCATAGGTGCCTGCATCCTGAACCAGATAATTCGTCTTGGATAAGTCCTGATTATTTTGAGCGATTTCCGTCCAGGTGCTGCCGTTGTCGGTGCTGTATGAGATTTTCGGGTCAGCTATGCTGGTAAAGCCATCTGTCTCCACAGTCTTACCAGAGCTCACTGAAATAGAAGTATCTGCTCCTGACATCCCTGCCTGTTTAATCGGCGTATCCGCATCCGTCCCATCCGCTTCGTATGCCAGCGTACCATATTGGAGGACTCCTTGCTGCTTTCCGTTATAAGTGAGATTGTCATTCACCTTGAAATCCTTCGTCAGCAGCTTACCCTGTCCGATGGTGAAGTAATATTCCACCGTACCGGTATAGCTTCCCCGTCCGGTAATGGTCACCTTAGGGGCTTTCGCCTCATTAAAGCCACTCTCGCCCTGTACCTTGTCGTAGGCGTTGATATTATTCTCATAAACCAACGCATAGTCTGCACTTGTCAGGTCTGCATTCGCTGTATTAGTAGAGTCCTGTGCCAGCTCTTTGCCGGATATATATGCCGGTCCTGTCAGTGTTGTCATATTGCCATCTGTGCCGGTCAGTGTGATGCCGGTCAGTGTCTGCGGCCAGCTGTCATAGGTACGTCCGGCCAGACCGCTAATCTTCAGGTTTCCTTTTTTGTATGCCACTGCCAGGTCTGTTTTGCCACAGTTTGCGCATTTTCCATTGTCATCCAGCTTATGATTCAGCAATGTCACCGGTGCAGCGGGCATTTTGAATTTGTTGTCTGTCATAGGTACGGGACTGCCCTGAAGTTCCTGATACGAGCAGATTGTATCCACAACGGTAATGCTCTGATCAACAGAAGTATCCGATGACCAACCCAGACCATAGATGATGTCATCGCATTCTTTGACGGTATCAGGGTTGGATTTGAGCAACTCATCCTTACTCTCCGGCAAAGTAATCGGATACCATACTTTTACCTTTCCGGAACCAGCATCCCTGCCCGGTGTATCCTTTTCATTCGGGTTGTTACAAAAGATATTCAGTTCTATGTCATCATCATTAGCCACAACTGTTGGCATTTTTGCCGTTTTTCCAACAATGATGCTGCTGTTGCCCATACTATATCGGACTTGTCTGCCTGTGTCTTCTTTTACCGATAATATAGAATCTTTATTTTCTAATCGAAGCTGCCCACTTTTCAGAAAAATAGGAGTCGAAGCACTATTTGAAGTAATACCTATCTTGGCGTCGTTTACAATCAGACTGCCCCCTTCGACAATAATGGTACTCGTATTATTGGATATCTCTGTGTTCTTCTCCAATGTCATGATTGTCTGATACAAGCGTATATATCCGGCATCAATCTTTATATTCTGAAGGGTAACATCCTCAAACTTCCGGAAATTCAACACACATAAATTTTTTGCATGCAGGGTGCATGGATTGCCATCTTCTTTCGAGTGTATGGTAATCTTCAGGTCAGATGGGAGCCCGCCGCTCTTTATTTCCCACTCACTTTGCGTTATGGTCGTATCTTGCAGCAGCACCAGTTCCAGTGTTTTCCAGTTTCCGGCGTTTTTTTGATTCCGCAGAAAGCGGAGTGTATCTGTCCACCCCGGAAAATAAAAGACATTTTTAGTGTTGTCCTTTTTCGTAACAATCAGCTTGACAACTGCCTTACCTGTATCCTCCTGGGTATCATCCTTGCATACACTAAGATTCACGTAGGAAGTCTCCGGGCGGGCAACCTCTGTCTTCATTCCCAGGGAATAGAAGGCATAGCCCTCCGCAAGCATATCCACAATGGCATATCCTTTGGAGGCATCCTCCAGTCCGCCATTTGGAGTTGATACCTGAATCCGTGCATAGTCTCCGCCTGACAGGGTGACTTCTGCCCGCACCGGAGTCTTCCCTACAGAATGAACAGCCTGCAGGGTATCTGTAATTTTTGCCTCTCCTGTTACAGCCAGTTTTGCGCCGCCATTGACCTTGATATTCTTATGGATTCCACCATCAATACGGCAAGAGATTCCGGCATTGACCGTATCATCACTGCCCGTTGCAGAGCCTGCCACCACATTGGTGGTCGTACTGTCTTTCAACTCAGCATTGGCCCCCGACTGCACCGATATGTCTTGAAGGGTTATATTTTCCGCTATAAGTGCCGCCTTGTCCTGAATATTCAAAGTGGCGTTTAATTCGCCTTCCTGTTTGGAATCAGAATTTTTCAGTGTCACCTTTATCTGTTGAAAGGTAAATGCATCGCAGGTAACCTTTTTTCCATTGAGGTCAATCGTAAGGTCTGCTGTCTTTCCAGTTCCGTCCATTGTCCAGGTGTCGGATTCTCCTGTGATGTCTTCCAGGAAAGTTAAGATAATTGCTGTGCCTTTATCATTCTTCACTGCATCCGTAATATCCTGCCATGCAGCTTTCAGGCTTGCATAACTCTTTTTCGTTCCGCCAATCTGTGTCTGTACATATCCTGCTGTCACCGTAAAGGTCACGGATTTTGATTTAGCCGTCTCACCGTCGTAGGATGCCACACAGTAATATTCATAGGTTCCTGCCTGCAATCCTTCAGGAATCTGATAAGAAGACACAGTTGCCTCGCTTATCGTCTCATCTGTGGTCGTTCCTCCCTTTAGAGTCTTCTTGACATGCCACTGATAAGTGGGTGCGCCTGTACCTTTTGTCGTCACCGTAAGGGTGGCTGTCTCGCCCGCTGCATAGCCCTCTAAAAGGGATGCCTGATCCGCCCCCAATGTGGGATGCTTCGTAAAATAAACCTTTGCCGCCTCAGCCTTGGCAGGAACCGTTAAGGTATTGGAATCCATGTCGATTGTGTCTGCGCTGTCCAATGCTTTCAGGGTACAGCCCTCTTTCATGCAGTCCTGCAGGGTTCGACCTTGGGGAAGAGTTATCTTTTTATTAAAAGTACCACCGCTGATGACAAGCGTGCCGTCACTCCATACATCTATGACGTCGTCATAAGTGCCGCCTTTGATGGCCAGGGTTCCGTCTTTCACCTTTATATTTCTGTCTCCGGTATAACTGCCACCCTCCAAGATGGCATTGCCCCTGGTGTTCAGTATCACTGCTTTACTTTGATTCGGATTGTTGTTAAGAAGTGTTGCACCCTCCTTGACAGTAAGCGTGCCATAGTTGTTGATAGACAATACGGTGTTATCTTCAATGGTGACATTTTTTTCAATGGTACAGCTTGCATTGGAATCGACTGTTAACGTTCCCGTCCCCCAATTTCTGCCCGTTAGGATTTTGCCTCCATCAATCGATGATTTGATTGTCAGATTACAGGCTGTTTCTGTCCCGCTTGCATTTTCTGCTTTTAGCAAATAATTATCATTTGTAACACCATTTGTAAAAGTATGTCCATTTAAGTCCAGCGTGGTTGTTCCATATAGACGGATCGGGATTGACAGTGTACCATCCTGCAACAGCTTGATGTTACAGTTGTTCATACAGAATTTGTTGCTGTTCGCCTCTATCGCTGCATCAATGGTTGCATACTGCACTCCATTGACCTCAATCACCGCATTCCCTTCCAGGGTTGCGATTTCATACTCTCCCACCAGTACATAGATAGCAGGCAGCTCCACATCGCCCACTACCAGCGTATTGCCGTCCTTATCGGTATCGGGCAGTACGGGCGTATAGACATAGCAGAAGCCGTTCGAAGCTTCACTTGAGTCAAATTCCTCTGCATCGCTTTCTTCTTTGTCCAGTTCCCACCGGATGTTTTCCAGCGTACTTTCTTTTTCCACTGTTTTCGTAGTTTCTACATTCTCTGCCGTGTTCTGGGTATTGTCTGTGTCACCAGAGGATGCATCACTCTCTGCCGCCTGCACCACGAGTTTCCGGGGGAAGAAGTCTTTCCAGGACAGGGGCTGGAAAGAGCCTGCATTGCGCGCCTCTTCCGGCTGTTCTGCCTGATTTTCTTCCTGATTTTGCTCCTGGCTGTCCTCCAGTTTTTCTGTTTGTGGCGTATCTCCGGGGGTGCTTTCAGCCTTTAGGTTCTCCGTTTCTGGATTCTCAAGGCTTTCCTGCTGTCCCTTCTTCTCCCCTGAGCTATTATCTGATTCCTCCTGGGATTCCTCTGTTGCGTTTTCCCCGGATTCCTGTGTTTCCGTTGTTTCTTTTGTTTCCCGGTTCTGATTTTCAGAGTCTTCCTCTGTTATTTTCTCCTGCTCTGTTTCCTGCTCTATTTCCTCTTCCGTTTCCTGCTTGTCGGAGACCGTCACGGTCTGCTGCAGGGTCACAGTAAGGGTATCTGGAAAGTGGATGTCGCTTTCCTTCGCTCCCAAAGGGAGCTGTTGTTCCCGAATGTCCTGGGACAGTTCCTGAAAGGCCGTTATCACGGACTGCGTTTCGGTGGTCTGGGTGCGGGCATCTGCTGCTAAGGGAGATAAGTCCACCACACCACCCACTAATGCCACTGCCAATCCCATGGCAAGGATGCGTTTCGGTGCCTTTCCCCAGCTTGCAGGATTCCATTTGCTCTTCTCCTGTTTTCTCTTTCTCATGCTGTTATTCCTCGTCTTTCTCATCAATCCTAATGTATGTGCCAGCTTTCTCATCAGCTGTAAAAACACTTTCATGATTTTACCATAGCAGATTTTGGAAAATTTACGAGGGGTTCTGCACAAGACGACAGAATCTTGCACGAAACGACGAGTGAGCTATGAATGAAAACAAGCAATTAAGCGCAGGCAGATTAGATGAATTTAGCAGATTGGTATGAAAACACTTGTCTTCTCAGAATCACCTGTGTTAAGATACAGCCAAAGCATATTTCTTATGAATTCTCTGGTTACAGACCATCTATTATCTATTTCATGTCAGAAGTCTATGCTTTTCCAAAAAATCAAGAAAGGCGGAGGCTGATGAAATGAAAGTGAGCCTCCCAAAGAAGGAGGTCAAATTGAATACGAACACCAGTCCACCTACAATCCGAACATTCCCCTGCGGGATTTGTTTTATATTGCCAGTGAATACCAGGCGATGGTGGATCAGAAATCCTTGTATTCCTCGGCAGTCCAGAAAATTCCCACACCAAAGTTTCTCGTATTTTACAACGGTACGGACAAAGAAGTTTCGGACAGAGAAATACTGCAATTATCTGCGGCTTATGAAAATCCGACTAGCGAACCGGATCTGGAATTAAAGGTTACGATGCTCAACATCAATGTTGGACACAACAAGGAACTGCTGGAGAAGTGCCGGATTCTCGGAGAATACGCCCAGTATGTGGACAGGGTCAGAAAATATGCAGCGCAGATGGATTTAAACGATGCTGTGGAACAGGCAATCACTGAGTGCATCCAGGAAGGAATTCTGGCGGAATTCCTGCAGCAGAACCGTGCGGAGGTTTATAAGGTGAGTATTTTTGAATATGATAAAGAAAAAGAAGAAAAGAAACTGCGAAAAGCCGAATATGAGCATGGACTGGAAGAAGGTATTGCCATTGGAAAAGAAGCTGGCAGGCAGGAAGGAATCTCCATTGGAAAAGAAGCTGGCAGACAAGAAGGAAAGCAGGAAGGCGAAAGTTTGATGGGACAATTAATGCAATTGTTAGTGGAAAACGGGCGAATCGAAGATATTTCCAGAGCTTCTACTAATCCCGAGGTTCGTCAGGAACTTTATCATGAATTCCATCTGATCTAATTATTTACGCAAAAATATCTATCATGTGGACAGGGTCAGGAAATATGCAGTGCAGATGGATTTAAACGATGCGGTAGAACGGGCAATCACTGAGTGCATCCAGGAGGGAATTCTGGCGGAATTCCTTCAACAGAACCGTGCGGAGGTTTATAAAGTGAGCATTTTTGAATATGACAAAGAAAAAGAAGAAAAGAAGCTGCGAAAAGCCGAATATGAGCACGGACTGGAAGATGGCAGGCAAGAAGGAATCCTTGCATTTATACAGGATAAGCAGGAAGACGGCATAGACCCTGAAATTACCCTTGCGAAACTGCAGCGAGCATTTTCTCTTACCCGCGAGGAGGCTCAAAACTATCTGGACGCCCTTGTCCATTAATTTTATCTAAAATAAGAAAGTCAATATAAACGTTCCCCATTCATTCTAAGATGAGTGGGGATTTTCATTTGGTAGGAAATTAAGCACAAAAATTTGAAAGTGTTATACAGAAGAATTCCATCTAGTCTAATAAGTTTCAAAAGCGTACTGCTACTTTTCATGCAGCAGTACGCTTTCATACTTTCACTCATGTGCTAATCAGTTATCCCACTCTTTTTCCGATTTCAGGATTTCTCCTGTGACTGCATTCACTTCGTAGTCATATTCATAGCCACCCGACTTAAAGTCTAATTCGTAGACAGCAATTCCATGTTCATAATCCCATTCTCCATCAAAATCGTAAACCGTACCAGCGTCCACTCCGGCATGACTCAGTGCAATAGCCTTTGCCTGTTCCAGCGTAATCTGACTAGCCGTTTGACTTGCCGCGGCCTGGTTTCCATTGCTGGGTGTCGCAGCCGTGGAAGGCGCGTTAGAAGTGGAGGGCGGCAGTTCTGTGGTTGGTGCCGGCGTCGGCTCTGGTGTGGGTGTTGCTTCCTGCACGGGTGCGACATTCACTGTCTGGTTTCCACCAAACTTGTTTTCTTTTTCAAATTTCAAAACTTCCCCGGTTTTCGCATTTAGCTCACAATCGTATTCAATGCCCTCTGCTGTAAATTCTACATCATAAACCATGTTTCCCCACTCTGTGTCCAGTTCGATTTTATAAGATATAAGACTGTCTGCAGCCACACCGGCTTTTTGCATTGCAATCTCCTTTGCCTTTGTTTCTCCAATATAGGCTTTGTCGCTGGCAGTCCCCAGAGTTTCTACCTTGGTGTTTCCTGTAGACTCTTTTTGCAATAGCAGATTCAGTTCATTTATGGACAAGGATGCCAGTTCCTCAAAGGTATGACGAGAGTCTTCTGTAAGAACATCCTGAATCAACTGGGCTTTTCCCAATGTGATACCATAAGTATCTGCCAACTGCTGAAGTTCCTCATTCTTAGAAACCGTCTGACTCAGAATTGCTCCATGAAAAGTATCCGTCTGCAAAAGTTCATTTACCTCCGCAGTCAGGCGCTCCTGTAATTCCACTCCTTTTGCAATGTTTTTATTGTCTACACTTATAAGGATAGAATTGGTAAGTTCGCTCAGGTATCCATTCTGGAGCATGGAACCTATCATGGCATTAACAGCAACGTTCACATCACTGCCTGTGAAATCCATATTTCCTACAATGATTCTTCCATCTTCATTCAAAGGCAGAACTTTTAATACCCGTTCTTTCTGATTTACTTGTATCTCTACGCTGGGATTTACATCCAAGGATACGGTAGCATCTACCACACGATTGATCTGATAATTGTGCAGTCCTAATCCTCCACCCAGAAGCAGGCACAGACAAGCTGCAATTCCTGCCAATTGTGTCACAAGGCTTTTTCTTTTCTTCGTAGTTATTGTCATGATTGCACATCCTTTCTCTTTCCTGCAGTCGGAAAGAACAGCATTCAGAACATCCGGGGTGGCATGGATATATGCCTGTCGAATTTTCTCATGAATCTCATGTTCTGTCATATCTGTCGCCTCCTATTGCAAATATTGTCTCAGTTTTTTGATTGCCCGGTTATATTTGGAAAGAACCGTGGACAGTGGAAGTTCTAATAATGAAGCAATCTCCCGATGCTTAAAGCCCGATACTGCATGCAGGGTCACAATCTGCTGTTCCTCATCTGACAGATAGGCCAGACAGCTCTGTAATACACTCCGGTCTTCCAAGGAAAGACTATCCTTCGTCCCAAGATATGATTCCCATTCCTCTTGGGGCGAATCTGCTCTTTTCCTGTGTTCCCTTAGCTGCTGTAAGCACAGATTTCTGGTAATAGTCAAAAGCCATGCCAGTGGTTTTCCCTGCGGGGAATAGGTCGCTGCACTATGCCAGATGATTACATAGCAGTCATGGAGTGCGTCTTCCGCATCGTGGGAATTCTTCAGAATAGAAAAAGCAAAACTATAAATTGATGAACTGGTATGAAAATAGAGCTGCTCCATAGCCGCAGAATCTCCCTCTGCTATACGCAAGAGCAAATCATCCAGATTACTTTCATTTTCCTTGCATATTCTGTCTGTTTTCAGCGCCAAAAACAATGTTATCTCACTCCCTTCATTAAGTTAATGTAAGAGGATCGCATTTTATTGCATTCTGTCAAAAATTTTTATTAAAAATTGGTAAAAAAGAAAGCCCTGTCTCCCTAAAGAATGGAAGGTGGACTTTCTTATTTTATAACAGATTCAGATACTACGCTTCTTTCAATTTGAATTTTTGTGTTAATTTCTTCAATACCTGTACCTGGTTGGACAACTTTCGCTTATTGGAGGTATGCGCGGCCAGGCGCACCACCACACAAAACCGCCCAGACTAATACATTAGCCCGGGCGGTTTTATCTTGTTTTCATGCCTTTTCGGTTTTTAGAAATATTCCATCAAAAAACAGGGTTTCCGATAAAAGACCTTTCGGAATAATTCCCATTTCTGTGGCGTATCCTCAAATTCCACATCCTCACACCAGGCAAGTGCTTCTGTTTCCAAGGTTCCGAAAAGGAAACGGGAGAGCTGGTTAATGGGCATGTGAATATCACAGGATTCTGCAGTTTCTGTATGGGCAACGTTCACTGCCTTGCCATCCGCGAAGGTTACCGTATAAAATCCCCGGTTTTCTTCAATCTGGCCATCCTCTACCTGAATCGTAATTTTCCCATTTCCCTGATATCGTGCCATCTCCAGTGCCTTCTGCACATTGATCACACGAACCATTCCCATATGAAGCCGGTTTATTTTGGCGGCACCAAAAGACCATTCCGGTATCATGGGTTCGATCAGAGACAGATCCGGCAGATCCAGTTCTATGGAAAGGTAGTCTGCTTCAAAGGTCTTAATCAGGGCAAAAAGTCCTTTTAAGCCTTCTCTGTCAGCAAATACAAATCTCTTACAATTCAGTTTCTGACCTTCTGCTGTCTTATTGTTACGGAATGTAAGAAACGCTGCCGGTGTACCATCTTCTTTGTAATATACATAAGTAAAATCCAGTGTCTTATATGGATCTGCCTGCGTGATGAACCGGTATTCCCACCCCTCATTGACGATCATTCCGTTATAATGATCCTGCCATTTCTCATAAACGGCTTTTACATCGGGCAAAACCTTCTCACGGTTCTGCTCATCCACCAGAACACTGTGTCCGCCTACCTTGCATTTCGGCAGGTAGGACAGCCGAATCTCGCAGTGATCCGCCGGTGTATGCAATTCATATCCGAACTTCCGGTAATAAGCAGTGGAAAAGGGATACAAGCAGGAAAAAACCACGCCCTGCTCATATAAGTCTGGGAGCATGGTTGTGAAACATCCGCGGATACCTCCTCGATTCCTATGCGTAGGAAGAGACGATACTCCCCCGATGCCTGCCATCGGCACCCGATGACCATCGAAGGTCATCGGATACCGGATAGCTGACAGACAGGAAAACATCGTCTCATCATCATCCTCAAAGGCCGCATATTTATCAAGAGGGTACGCATCTTCCCGGGTTTCCGGATTCTCGGTTACTTTTTTGTAAACTTCTTCTTTACTGTCCTTACAATCATAAGAATAATCAAAAGCTACTGAGAAAAGTTCACGAGTCCTTTTTAATTCTTCCGGGCGTATTTTACGCACGATCATCTTGAATATGACTCCTTTTACTAATTATTATTCGCCTTTAGCAGCTAAGAATTCCTGCAGCTGTGCGTTAGCATCATCCAGAACGGTGTTGATACCAGCAGCATCCAGTTTGTCTAAGAACTCAGGCAGAGTAGCATCGGGATCTACAGCACCTGTGCACAGAGGCAGCATGTACTCAGCAACAACGTTTGCTACAGCACCCATCTCGGTCTCACAGTTCTCAGCATTGTAAGAGTAACCTAACAGAGGAATCTCTTTTGCTGCACCGTAGTAAGCTTTGAAATCATCCCAGAAATCAGCACCCTGAGCAACGGTAGGAGTTAAGATGGTTACGTTACCAACACCGTTGGTCCAAGGCTGGTAAGCATCTCTACCCTCGGTGAAGTTTACAAGACCATCCTGTAACTCGTAGGTAACACCTTCAACACCATAGTTTAACATGGTCATCAGAGTAGGATCGGTATTTAACAGATTTAAGAACATCATAGCTCTTTCAGGATTCTTGGAAGCGGTGGAGATAGCCATCATAGCACCCTGAGAAGATGTGGTATCAACATAAGCATCCGTACAAGGAACCATTGCAACTTCGAAGCCACGCTCCTGAGAAGCCTGTAACTCATAACCTAAAGAATAGGACTGGGTTCCGATGAGGTAACCGCCGGATAACTGTTTCTGAGAACGAACATCGTTTGCCTGGTTAGGGTTAGCCATTGCAGGATCAATGTAACCAGCTAAGTAGTACTCTCTGGTCTGCTCAGCGAATTTCTTGAATTCATCTGTACCGAATTTGTTTACGATGTTAACACCAGCAGAACCCGGTTTTGTAACATCGGTAGGATCCAGGTAGTAGGACATGAAGTTACCGGTACCGCTATCACCAGTGATGATGATGGAGTTGGTAACCATACGCTCTAATACAGCACCTTCAACAAGTAAAGGATAGAAGTCATCGCCTTCGCCTTCTTTAACGGTCTTCAGAATATCACCAAAACCATAATAGTCGGTATTCTTGATATCGTCGACAGTGTAGCCGTATTTCTCTAACAGAGGAACATTTACATCCCAGCAGTTCTGGGTAGCGATATCTTTGTAACCAGGAACAGCGTATACGCCGTATCCGTCAGCACCGTTGATTGCTGCACCGTTGGTCAGCACTTCCGGTAAGGTGCTCCAAAGATCAGAAGCGTATTTCTCGATCAGGTTGTTCTCGGGATCGTCAAGACGTACCCAGTAACCATCTCTTGCGAATTTGTTGTACTCATCAGCACTCCAAGAGCAGGTGAAGTAAATATCTACATCGTCACCACCCTGTAAAGCCAGAACAGCGTTGGTATCGAAATCACCCCAGGTTCCCCAGATGGGCTCTAAGGTTACATTCAATTTCTCCTGTAAGTAAGCATTAACTGCTTCCATAACAGCACTATCATCAGTTACGTTACTTCCATGGAAGTACATTTTCAAGGTAACAGGCTCGAGATCAGAAGCTGCCACTTCCTCGGTGTCGCCGGTCTCGGTTTCTGCTGCTGCAGTACTCTCTGTTGTGGTTTCTGCAGGTGTGGTCTCAGTTGCTGCAGGTGCGCTGCTGTTTCCGCAAGCGGTCATGGAAAGAACCATAGCTGCTGCAAGCATGCATGATACGACTTTCTTTTTCATTGAAAATCCTCCTTCAATATTTTAAAAAATAGTTTTTATGTAGTCGCCTGTGGCTATGCACAGGCGTTACTACCGTAGGTTACAGGTTCTGTGTCTTAGCCTTTGACAGAACCGATGGTCAGTCCGGAGATGATATATCTCTGGAAGAAAGGATATGCACAGGCGATCGGTACTACAATCAATACAACCAGTGCCATACGTAAGGTATCGGAAGGCATGTTGGTCATGAGTTTGGCCGCCTCAGCACCCATCATGGAGCTGTTCTTTGCCAGGAAATCGATCTTGGCCTGCATCTCCTGCAGTAAGTACTGTAAAGGATAGTACTCCGGTTTGGAGATATACAGCATCGGGATAAACCACTCATTCCAGTAAGCCAGAGCGGTCAGCAGACCTACTGTTGCGATACCGGGTTTGGTGATGGGCAGGATAATTTTGAATAAGGTATTGTACTCACCACTACCATCAATTGCTGCCGCATCAATGAGTTCTGCAGGAATAGAACTCTGGAAGAATGTTCTCATAATGATCAGGTTGAACGGATTTAACAGCATGGGGATAATGATTGCCCAGTAGCTGTTGCTCAGGTGGAGAACGGACTTACAAACAACGTATGTAGGTGCCAGACCACCACCGAAGATCATTGTAAAGAAACAGAAAAAGGTGAAAAATGTACGATACTTGAAGTCCTTACGGAACAAAGCGTATGCATACAAAATGGTTACCAGTAAGCTTGCCAGCGTACCTACAACAGTGATAAAGAAGCTGTTAAAGTAGGAAACCCATAACTGGCGTCCCAGCTTAAATACAAAGGTGTAAGCTTCCACACCCCAGGACTGCGGGAAGAAGGAAAATCCGATTGCCCGGATACTGTCCTGTGAGGTAAAGGAGATAATGACTACAAAGATAAACGGTAAAATACATGCCAGACAAAATACGATCATAATCAGATGAAACAGTGCTTCGACCGGTCTGCTGACTGCATTTATTCTTCTTTTACTTTTCATGACAAATGCCTCCATTCTTCAGACTAAAACAGACTACTGTCTTCATCGATCTTAGATACAATCTTATTTGCTGTCAAAATACAGATGAATCCAACTACCTGCTGTAATAAACCTGCCGCAGCACTCATTCCGATATCACTGGTTGCGGTCATGGTACGGTATACGTAAGTATCAATAACCTGTGTGGTAGAGAACAGAGATCCGGAGTTCAAAGGTACACTGTAGAACAAACCGAAGTCTGCGTTGAAAATCTTACCAACATTCATGATAAGCAGGATACTGATCATGGTACGTAAGTGGGGCAGTGTCACATATTTGATCTGCTGCCACTTGGTAGCTCCGTCAATAGCTGCTGCCTCATACTGGGTAGCATCGATACCGGTGATGGCTGCCAGGTACAGGATACAGGAGTATCCGGTGTTCTTCCAGACGTTACAGATGGTTAATATGTAGGGCCAGTATTTCGGCTCATGATACCAGTTGATAACTTCCATTCCATGGGTTTGTGCGTAATGTACCAGAAGTCCTCTTGTAGGATCCAGGAATGCTAATACGAAGTAGCTGACTACAACCCAGCTTAAGAAGTAAGGGAAGAACATCAGTGTCTGATAGGTCTTCGCCATAAACTTATGGGTAATCTCGTTCAGGATGATTGCCAGTGCTACGGAAAGAATCAGTCCAATTGCAATCCACAAAATGTTGTATCCCAATGTGTTTCTGATATACACCCAGGAATCCGGGGTTGCAAACAGGAATTTGAATTTGTCGATTCCTACCCATTTGCTGTGTATCAGGTTGTTCCAGAACGTAGGATCTTTTGTGTAAACTTTATAGTCCTTGAATGCCAGTACGATTCCCACCATTGGCAAGTACCGAAGAAGCAGGAACCATATCGCGCCCGGAAGCACCATAGTAAGAAGCAACAGCGTCTTCTTTTTCTTACCTGACATAATTTTTTCCTCCTCAATGTTTGTTTCTCTTGATGGTTTTATTGTAGGATTTTCGAGCCAGAAAGTCACGGCATGTGCTTGTTGTTTTTTGCTTAAAATTGTTAATAGCGCCTGCCCAATTCTGTGCAAATTACAAAATCAGACAAGCGCTATTTCATTTCTTTTCGTCGTTTTCACATATAAACCGCTTACTGTGCGGTGTTTTGCTCCAATACTTTTTGTAACAGTGCCCTGGGATCAGCTCCTATGGACACCTCAAAAATACCGGAAATTAATGTCTTATAAGCATCCGGCTGCATGCGGGAGTCCGTGGGCAGTACAATTCGGTCTGCAGATTCCACGTATTTCCGTGCAGATTTCGCCAGCGGTGTACGATCCATGTCATCTTCCACCGCTGTAGCAGTCGTTGTAATTCCGCCTCCATGCTCCCAGTAACGCTGTACAGCTTCCTTTGAGGTCTGTGCCATCACATATTTCACCGCAGCGTCCCTTTTGTCCGGATCATTCCAGGCTCTTCTGGTAATATAAAAGCCGGAAGTCATACCTCCCACCATGACTGTTTCATGAACAGGGCTGTTTTCCAGTCCGGGAAAAGGAACCACTACGGTATTTTCCTGATCCTCCACTGCGGAGAAGAACCAGTTTCCTTCCAGAATCATGGCTGCTTTTTTGTTGATAAAAAGTGTTCTGGCATAATCATTGTCAATGGTATCCGTATTTCTGGGAAATGCAAGCATGCCACGAAGGGTATGGAATTGTCTCAAACCATCAACCCATTCCTGGGAAACGGTATCAAAGTCCTTTTGATAATTCTCCACTCCACCGGAATAGAGCAGGAAATATTCCAACCAATAGTGTGGCACATTGGTAAGGGCACAGGCAATGGGAATCACGCCTTTACTCTCAAGGGTTTCAATGGCATAGATGAAAGAAGTCCAATCGGTAGGCAGCGGAACTTCATATTGTTCAAAAATATCCTTATTGCAGTAAAGCCCTTCCCAAAAGCCGGTGGTCGGAACTGCCCTGCATACGCCGTCCCGGTTCGCCACCTGTTCCAGCGCCCATTCATAAGTATCCGCAGCATAATCCGGATATTCCTGCCGGATTTCCTCAATGGAAACAAACTTATCCATGGCAATCAGCTGGTTGGCTGTAGCATCTGTGAAAAACTGAAGCACATCCGGTTCGTTTCCTGCGGCAAAGTCCGCTGCCACTGTACTCTTCCATTCTTCATCCGATACCTGGGATTCATCATCTACTGTAATATATGGATATTGCATTTGAAAGCCTTCCCGGAGCTTCTCATACACCACCGCATTGGGATCAGTCCCCCCAAACATGGAGACCGTTCGGATTGTCACCGGAGTCACATCCCGGGATTTGTTGTCCTGCTTATTGCTTCCACAGCTTACAAGAGTCAAAAGGGAGACAGACAGCAGCAACGTACTCCATATCTTATCCTTTTTTCTCATCTTCCTCCATTCTCTCATTTTGTCTGGGGATTCGGATTCTTGACACAAATTTATCATCCTCCGTCTGGAGCACGCTCAGTCCGTACTCCGTTCCGTAAATGAGCTTGATTCGTTTATTCACATTATAAATACCGATGGAGGTATGCATTCCCGGCTCTGCCTTTTCCAGACGGTATTTTCCCTCAATGATATACTCAATTCGTTTCAAATCCTCCGGCTCCAGATGTTTACCGGTATTAATCACATCAATGTACATATCATCCACATTGGCATAGATATTGAGCCAGATCGTACCCTGAGATACACGTTCAATACCATGACGAATGGCATTTTCCAACAGTGGCTGAAGGATCAGAGAAGGAACCTGAACCTGATAAAGGTTTTCCTGAATGTTTTTCTCCACCTGAAGACGCTGTCCGAAACGCATGGTCATAATGTAAAGAAAAGCATCCCCGCAATGAAGTTCATCGGAAAGCCGAACCAGCCGGTGATTGTTTCGGTTCATGCTGGAATCCAGCACCGTTCCCAGGGCCTCAATCATTTTACAGGTCTCGATATCTCCGTTCATACGTGCCTGCCAGTTCATCATTTCCAACGTATTATTGAGGAAATGGGGATTGATCTGTGCCTGCAGTGCCTGAATCTGAGCATCCTTTGTGGCAATCTGTTCCAGATATACCGTGTCTACCAGATGCTTGACCTGTACAGACATGGCATCAAAGGACTCTGCCAGCCCTTCAAATTCTTCATTCGGCATCTGGTCATTACCAACTGTGGTGCCAAATTCTCCATTCATGATCCGGTGTGCCACATCCGTCAATTTCCGCAAAGGAGACTCTATCTGGATTGTGAGAAAATAGTAGGACAATGCCATAAGGGGAATCATGCAAAACAGGAAAATATCCAATATGGAATTCAGGCGATTGACCTCTTCATAAAGGATGCTCTTATCAAAAGTGTAATGAAGATTCAAGGTATAATTGTCACATTTGTACTCATAGTCGTAATTAAGGCGCTCACCGGAAGGGTTTTTCTCCGCCCCTGCCATGGTGAGGTATTCCTCTTTTCCATTTACGGAAATCCGGAGATCAGAAGGATTTTCCACAGGTAGCTGGTGGAAAAGCGCGTCTTTGTTCAATCCGATTACCAAAAGTCCATATTTCTGATAGTCCTTTACGGTGTAAAGATTACGCATAATGTAAATCTGATTATCAATAATATAAACTTCTGTATAATTGCTATCCTTTTCAAAGACCCGCATGGCCACAGGCTGTACTTCATACAGAAATGATTCATAGGCATAACCGTTTTTACCGGCATAGCAGCTTGGCGTCACATCCCCCGGCATATAAAAGGCATAACGGGCTATTTTCTCATCCATATAATATTTGGAAATCAGTGAAGAACGAATGGATTTCAGATAATCCGAATGGGTGATCAGATTCTTCTCATAACGATTATAAAGACTTTCCCATTCCCCCTCGTAGGTAGGCTTCTGCAGTTTGGTAATAGCTGCATCCAGGCTGGTGGTAATCAGGGAGCCGGAGACATTCACTTCGTTCTGAATCAGATTGTCGGACTTATCAATATAGGCCTGACGATAGTTATGAAAAATAAAATAAGAGAAAAATGCAATGGGAATGAGCCATGCCGCTGCAAACACAAAGGTCATGGCTATTCTCAGGGAAAGTTTTTTCCTCTTACGGATGGGTTTTCTGTTCTTATCTTCCGAGGACTTTGTTTCGGTACTCATTAGCAGAGATTCCTTCCTGTTTCTTAAAAACTCTGGAAAAATGTGCAAGATCCAAGAAGCCCACCATCTCTGAAATATCTCCGATACGCAAAGAAGGATCTAGCAGCAGCTCTTTGGCATGCTCAATGCGAATATGGTTAAGAATATCGGAAAAGCTCTGTTCCACGTAGCGGTTCAGGAGCTTACTTAAGTGCCACTGGCTCACATATGTTTTTTCCGCCACCTCACTCAGGGTGAGTTTCTTGGTATAATTTTCTTCTATGTACGCCAATGCATTCTTGACGATGAAGCTTCCGGAGCCGGATTCCAACTCCGTATCCGTTTCCTTTGTCTCTTCTTCGTCGGTAATGCCTTTCTTTTCCAGATTGGCACACATCGTACTGATGGCCTCCTCCAATTCAGACATATTGGAAGGTTTTAATAAAAAGCGGGTCACTCCCAGGCGAATTGCCGTCTGAGCATATTCAAAATCACGGAAACCAGTAAGTACGCAGACCTCCAGATTGGGAAATTCCGAGTGAATAGCAGCAATCATCTGCAATCCGTCCATTTCCGGCATACAGATATCCATAAACACAATGTCGGGTTTTAATTCTTCTATGAGTTTCTTGCCCTCCATACCGTTATGCGCTGTGGCAACCACATGGCAGTTCCACTTGTCCCATGCTATGCTGCGGGAAAGTCCCTCTACAATAATCGGCTCGTCATCTACTAGTAACACTTTGTACATATCCCCATGTTTCCTTCCTCTAACGACACACAAACGACGGCCCGCATAACGGCGCCGTCGTCTTGTTGTTTGGTTTCCCATATTATAACATTATTTTCCGATTATTTCAAATCAAGGAAGTCCTCATAAATCTTGCAGATCTGTTTCGCACTCTCTGCATCAGGCATTTCGCAGAAAATTCTTAAAAGAGGCTCTGTGCCGGAGAAACGGGCAATTACCCATCCGCCATTCTTGAAGTAAACCTTGCTTCCGTCCAGGTAGGATACATGATCAATATCAAACGGAAGTTCAGGAAGTTTTTTCTCCTCCATCAGTAACTTCTGCATGCTTTCTTTCTTCTCATGGGTGAACTTGTAATCCCGTTCTTCCATGTGGATCTCTCCACACTCTTTATGAATGTCATCCATGATTTCAGACATTTTCTTACCGGTGACAGCCAGCATCTCAATTAACAGAGCTGCCGCATAGATGCCGTCTTTACCATTGATATGACCTTCTACTGTCAATCCTCCGGAGGACTCACCACCAATGATTGCTTTGGTCTCCTGCATCTTTGCGGAAATGTATTTGAATCCTACAGGAACCTCATAGCATTTCTCACCGAAGCGCTCTGCAACCTTATCCAACATGTGGGTGGTAGCGATGTTACGGACAACCGGTCCGTGCCATCCTTTGAATTTTACCAAGTAATAGTACAATAATACTAAAATGTCATTGGGATGTAAGAAATTACCTTTATCATCAATGACACCGATACGGTCTGCATCACCATCGGTTGCAATACCGATATCGAAGTGCTTCTCCACTACAAAGTTCTGCAGAGAATGCAGGGTTGCAGCAGAGGGAGCAGGCAATTTACCGCCAAACAGCGTATCATGACGGTCATGAATGGTTGCCAGCTCACAGCGTGCGGTAAGCAGGATGGTTTTGATGGAAGTCTCACTTACACCATACATAGGATCCAGTGCAACTTTCAATCCGGCTTTCTTAATCGCATCCATATCTACTGCATCAATGATAGCATCCAAATACTCGTTTAGAGGATAAATCTCCTGAATGAGACCGGCCTCTTTACCTTCATCGTAGGTCATAACCTTAACGGTCTCCGGAGTCAGCTCTTCAATATAATGCTCCAGATCTCTTGTCTGTACCTCATCTGCATCACGTCCACCGGCTGTGAACACTTTGATTCCGTTGTAGATAGCCGGGTTGTGGCTTGCAGTTACCATCATTCCGTAAGGATAATCGTGTTTCATTACATAGAACATGATCAACGGTGTCGGTGAGGATTTATTGATCAGATAGGATTTAATGCCGTTTGCTGCAAAAACCTCAGCAGACCACTGCATTGCTTCCTTGGAAAGGAAACGACGGTCATAGCCCATAACGATTCCTTTTTCTTCCACGCCTTCCTGAATCATTTTGTTTACCAGACCCTGCGCCAGGAGCTGGATATTACCTCTGGTGAAATCATCACCAATCACGGCGCGCCATCCGCCGGTACCAAATTTAATTGACATTTTTGTGCCCCTTCCTTCTATATATGTTATCCCATTACTACCTTAACCCGGTGACTGGTTCCAGCTGCCTGTGCGGGAATCTTGTCTACTTTCTGTCCATCCAGGTAAAGTTCTTTCACACCCTTCATTACTCCGTCCGGATTTACGAACTCGATCTCATAAGTAGCCCCTCTCCACTTACGAACTGCCGAAAACTCTTTCCAATCTGCAGGTACACAGGGATCCAGCAGTAAGTAATCAAACTGCGGGCGGATACCCATCATGTAACGTGTAGCAGAGAAATAAGCCCAGCCACCGCTACCGGTCATGAACGGATGACGTGCACGGCCGAATCCGGTATGGTCACGACCCATGATGAACTGGCAGTAGGAATACGGCTCAGACTCACGAATCTCGATCTTATCATTCTGATAATAAGGACACAGTGCATTGTAGAACTTCATGGCGCGATCGCCACGACCCAGAACACACTCTGCTGCCCATGCCCAGGGATTGGGATGAGAGAAGATTGCTCCATTCTCTTTCAGTCCGGGATATACACGGGTAATGAATCCGATATCCATATCACGCTTCGTATAAGAAGGTGCATTCAACAGGATACCATACTCGGTGAACAGGTACTTATCTACGCTGTCCATAGCCATACGGCCTTTATCCGGATCAGCTGCTCCGGAAAGCACTGCCCATGTGTTGGACTCCAGATGTACCTTACCCTCTTCATCCTCGCTGGTACCGATCTTCTTACCATGTTTGGTGACACCGCGGATAAACCACTCCTTGTCCCAAAGCTTATCGTTACATACACCATGTACTTTTTTCTGCATAGCGGTATATTTCTCAACATCTTCGGTGCGTCCGAGATAATTTGCCAGATCCAGGAAATGGCTGATTGCCCAGTAGTGGAGGAAAGATACCATGGCACTTTCACCACCGCCCAGGTTCAGGCAGTCATTCCAGTCAGCACGTAAGCCTTTGCAAATGCCGGAAGCGCCAACCTGTTCTGCAGAGAAGTCAAGGATCTTCTTCATATGCTCATAAACGGTACCTTCGCCGCCTTCTGCATATCCGACTACTTCATCAACGAAGTCCATTTCACCGGTTTCCTTCAGGTATTCGATAATAGAAGGAACCAACCAGAGAGCATCGTCGGAGCAGGCGTCCTCTAAGCCGTGTACCACATCCTTGCGGTTCATGCCCGGGATAACGGTAGGAGACTTAAACTCTTCTTCCTCTTTCTTCTTTTCTTTCTCCGGTGCAAACCACTCCGGCTGGAACAAATGGATTCCATAGCCCTGGCTGGTCAGACCGCGAAGCAGTTCAACGATTCTCTGTTTACATTTCGCAGGATTGGAATGAGGAATGGTCATTGCATCCTGTGCTGTGTCACGATAACCCAGTCCGGTACGTCCGCCTACCTCAATGAAGGAAGCGAAACGGGAGAACATGACATTGACCTCGGACTGATACAGGGTCCACAGGTTGATCATGGTGTTCATTCCTTCGTTGGGAGTCTTGATCTGCAAACGGGACAGCTTGTCATCCCAGTATGCTGCCAGCTGTGCGTATGCGGCATCTACTGCTGCCATATCGGAATACTTGGCACGGATTTCCTTACCTGCTTCTCTGTTGCCTTCACCCAACATAAATACCAGACGAACTTCCTCGCCGGGTTTCAGAACCAGATCTTTCTGTAAGGTACCGCAGTGGTTATTTCCTAATTCATGAGAGCCGGTACATTTACCCTGTTCCACGATGATCGGGTTGTCCTCTGTACGGTAAGGTCCGATGAATTTATCACGTAAGCAATCGAATCCGTCAGGCTCAAAGTTGGATGTGAAATACTGGTATCCGCCATCTTCGTAGAACAGATCATACTCGATGATGCCATCTTCATAAGAAGAACCGGCACAGTATAAACTCATCTGGAAGTTCTGGTTATCACTTGCAATACTGTGATAAGAGAATTCACAATAAGAAAATACCTGAATGTGACGTTCTTGATTTGTTGTATTTTTCACTTTAACATCCCATAATTCAACGGGATCATCCATAGGTACGCAGAGCTTCTGGGAAGCCTGGATTCCTTTATACTCACACTCATAGACAGAGTAGCTCATGCCGTGACGGCAGGTATATTTTGCCTGGTCTAACGGTTTGCCTACCGGCTGCCAGGAAATGGAGAAGTAATCTCCGTCATCTGCATCACGCAGATATACATAATGTCCGGGACGATCCATAGGAATTGCGTTGCCGCGGAAGCGAGTCACACGATGATATTCCGGTGACTGGTAGAACATGTAGCCGCCTGCTGTGTGGTTCACAACTACACACATATCCTTTACGCCCAGATAGTTGGTCCAGGATACGGGCAGGTCAATCTTGTC
>OGJJ01000240.1_pt1 | contig 51388 bp, 54 predicted proteins | sample 1572081 | NCBI WGS metagenome assembly OGJJ01 (sample SAMEA2582122, study PRJEB24529) | metagenome | biome: Human gut stool | place: China | collected 2011
TCCAGATCACGCATGGCAATCTTAAAGCCGCTGCCAAGCTCGGTAAATTCCCGGATCGCGGCCAGACGTTTCTCTGCCACTTCCTTTAGCATTTTATCCCGCTTATACATCAGAAAAGCATAAGCGGTACGGTTGGAACGTCCCACACGGCCCCGGAGCTGGTAAAGCTGGGAAAGTCCCATATTTTCCGAATCCTGAATAATAATGGTATTCACATTGGAAATGTCCAGTCCCGTTTCAATAATCGTGGTGGACACCAACACATCGATTTCCCCCTCGATGAAATCGGACATAATCCGTTCCAGTTCTTCCTCCTTCATCTGCCCATGGGCAAAAGCTACCACTGCCTCCGGCACCAGTTCCTGAATCTGTGCCGTCACTTCGTCAATGTTGCTGACCCGATTGTATACATAATAAACCTGTCCGGAACGGGATAATTCCCGTACAATGGCCTCCCGCACCATCTCATCGTTGTATTCACATACAAAGGTCTGGATCGGTACACGCTCTCCCGGTGCCTCCTCTAAAACGCTCATATCCCGGATTCCCACCAGGCTCATATGCAGTGTTCTGGGAATCGGAGTCGCCGTCAGCGTCAGTACATCCACATCCTCTTTCAGCTTTTTGATTTTCTCTTTATGCGTCACACCGAAGCGTTGCTCCTCATCCACAATCAGTAGTCCTAAATCCTTGAACTGTACATCCTTGGAAAGTACCCGGTGGGTTCCGATGAGAATATCCACAAACCCCTTTTTTAAGTCCTCCAGGGTTTTTTTCTGCTCCGCCGGTGTGCGGAAACGACAAAGCAGATCCACACGCACGGGAAAGTCTTTCATTCTTTGGAGGAAGGTATTGTAATGCTGTTTGGCAAGTATGGTGGTAGGCACCAGAAAAACGACCTGTTTCCCTTCCTGTACTGCCTTGAAGGCTGCCCGGATGGCAACCTCCGTCTTGCCGTAACCCACATCGCCGCAAATCAGGCGATCCATGATTTTACGGCTTTCCATGTCCTCTTTGGTGGCGGCAATGGCGGCAAGCTGATCCTCCGTCTCTTCAAACGGAAACATTTCTTCAAATTCCTGCTGCCATACCGTATCCTTTCCAAACGAATACCCTTCCTTACTCTGGCGCACCGCATACAGTTCCACCAGATCCTTGGCCACAGCTGTCACTGCCCCTCTTACTCTGGATTTGGTTTTCGTCCATTCCTGGGTACCCAACTTATTGATTTTGGGTCGCTTCGCATCCGCAGAGGCATATTTCTGAATAGCATCCAGCGCAGTGGCAATCACATACAAGGTTCCGCCATCCCGATATTCGATTTTCATGTAGTCTTTGACTACCTTATCCACTTCAATCTTTTCAATTCCCCGGTAAATTCCCAGACCATGTGTTTCATGTACCACATAGTCTCCCACCTTCAAATCATTGAAATCCTGGATTCTGGTGCCGGAGTATTCTTTTGCCGCCTTCTTTTTCTTCCGTTTCTTTCTATCTCCGCTTCCGAAAATATCGGTCTCGGAAATCACGGCAAATTTTAACAGCGGATATTCAAATCCTTTTTCCACATGCCCATAAAAGGTCATAATTTCCCCAGGCTGCAACACCCGTTGGGGATTTTCCGAATAAAACGCCGTCAAATCTTCGTTTTGCAGATCCCCTGCCAGTCGTTTGGCACGAGTTCTCGACCCTGACAAAAGCAGAATCCGGTATCCATTCTTACGGTAACGCTTTAAATCTGTCACCAATGCTTCAAAACTATTATTATACGAAGAAATACTTTTTGCCTGAATTTCATAGCGGATCGTCGGTTTGACAATCGGTCCACGCATCTCAATGGTGGAGATGCTCAATATGGGAAATTTAGAAAGTCTTGCTACCGTGGCCTCTGTGGAATATAACAGCTTCGCCTGTCCCGGCAGACACAACCCTTTTTCCAGACGATGCATCATGCTTTCCCTGAATTCCAGTTCCACTGCCTGGGCATGTTCCCTGATTCTGCTGGGTTCATCCAGAAACAGACAGGTCTTTTGTTGCGGAAACAGTTCCAATAGGGAAACCGTATCTTTATAAAAATAGTTTACATAACTTTCCAGACCTGAGCCGGCTCCGAATTCCGTCACCTGCTCCTTTAATTCTTTCATCTGTATCTGTAACCGGTGTGCCTCCTCGGTTTTAAACTGCTCCCTGAGACTTGCAATAACCTTGTCGGCTTCCTTTTCAATCCGGTTCATGCCATCCTTCAGGGTTCCGGCATCCAATACCATTTCCGATGCCGGATAGATTGTTACGGATTCCAGATTCTCAATGGAGCGTTGGCTTAATACATCAAAGCTTCGAATGGAATCGACCTCATCTCCCCACAGTTCCACCCGGTAAGGATTTTCCTCCGTAAGGTCAAAAATATCCAGGATACCGCCCCGAATGGAAAATTGCCCCGGTGCTTCCACCTGATAGGTTTTTTCATAGCCCATCGCCACCAGTTTAGCAGCGATCACATCCTCCTGGAGTACTCCCTGGTTTTGTATCGTGACAGTCTGCTCCCGGTAGACCTGTAAGGGGATCTGGGGCGTCATCAATGCATCAAATGTCGTGACCAGCGTAACAGGGCTTCCTGCCAGAAGTCTCCGGATTACACGCATGCGCTCTGTCACCAGTTCGTTTCCATGAATATCTGCCTGATAAAAAATCAGATCCTTCGCCGGATATACCATGACATTCCGGTCATAAAAGGAGAACTCCTCCGCAATTTCCCGTACCCGGCGCTCATTGTGAGTGACGATGAGTTTATAACGGAAGGTTTCCCCCAATCCATAAATCATATGAAGTTTTTGAGAGTCTACGCAGCCGGAGAGGGAAACGCATTTTCCTTCTCCCTGCTGCAAATTCTTCTGTATCGATTCAAATTCTGCCAGCTCTCGCAATGGCTCTGTAAGTACCCGCATGCCCGTTTTCCCTGCTTTTAATTATAGAGATTCATCGCCTTGTCCACGCCATCCGTCATGATCTCACGAATGGCATCCACCGCTTTCGTCACACTTTCCTCCATGATTGTTTTCTCCTCGGATGGAAAATGCCCCAGCACATAATCCGCCAGATCGTATCCTTGTGGCTTCTCTCCCACACCCATACGCACCCGTTTAAACTGATCGTGCCCCAGATGGAGAATAATATTCTTCAGACCGTTATGTCCTCCCGCACTTCCCTTTTTCCGGATCCGTATCTTACCTACAGCAAGGCTGATATCATCGGAAATGACAATCAGTTCTTCCGTTTCGTCAATCTTATAATAATCTATGAGGGCTCTCACACTTTCTCCACTGAGATTCATATATGTCTGGGGTTTTACCAGAAGTACCTTCTGCCCGGCAAACATCCCTTTTCCGGTCAGCGCTTTCCCCTCTCTATTTTTAATGGCAATACCTGCTTTGTCACCGATAGCGTCCACCACTTGAAAACCGATATTGTGTCTTGTATTAACATATTCTTTGCCCGGATTTCCCAGACCTACAATCATATACATAGAAAAACCTGTGCCTTTCTTTTTTCATTCACCAGATTTTATTGTAACGGCAAAAAGGCAAAAAAACAAGCCGTCTCCTTTTGAAGACGGCCTGTACTTTCGGAACTTATACAGTTGCCTGTGCCACAGCGAGTTCCTGCTGGTAAGCTTCCAGAATCAACTGCTGGATTTTCTCGCGGGTTGCTGAATTAATCGGATGAGCGATATCTCGATACTCTCCGTCATTTCCCTTCTTACTCGGCATTGCGATAAATAATCCGTTCTCTCCCTCGATGACCTTGATATCATGTACCACAAATTCATTGTCCAGTGTAATTGAGACGATGGCTCTCATTTTTCCTTCCACGTTCACTTTGCGTACACGCACATCTGTAATGTTCATCTTCTGTCCCCTTTCATTTCTTATATTACGAAGCGATCCCCCTGCTCCATAACAATTTTTATTTCATCCTCACCTTTATGATAGGTATTGGCGCGGATCGTATCTCTGCTTTCTACGATGCAATTCTCGATGTGCGTATTGTCCCCTATGTACACATCATTTAAAATGATGGAGTTCTTAATGTAACAATTGTTTCCGATATACGCCTTTTTGAAAATCACAGAATCTTCCACGGTTCCATTGATAATACATCCGCTGGAAATCAGGCTGTTGCGTACCTGTGAACCCGGATTATATTTAGCAGGAGGAAGATCATCTACCTTGGAATAGATATCCGGATACTGTCTAAAGAAATAATCGCGGATTTCCGGTTTCAGGAAGTCCATATTCGTCTTGAAATAATCATCCACGGAAGCGATATTTCTCCAATATTCTTTCATCTTATATCCGTAGATCTTCTTCACATCCTTATAGCGGATGAGGATATCCTTCACGAAATCATAACGGTCTTCCCGGGCGCACTGCTCAATCATTTCGATGAGCTGACGACGCCGGATGACATACACACCGCAGGACACCGTGTTCGATTTTGCCAGAAGCGGTTTCTCTTCAAACTCCTCGATACGGCATTCCTCGTTCATTTTAATCGTACCGAAACGCTCCATGTCCGTACTGTTAGCCAAATCCGTACAAACTACTGTGACATCGGCCTTTTTCTCAATATGATATTCCAGCACTTTATTGTAATCCAGTTTGTAGATACCATCACCGGAAGCAATGACTACATAGGGCTCATGGCTGTTTTTCAAAAAGGAAAGGTTCTGATAGATGGCATCTGCTGTGCCGCGATACCAGAAATTATTTTCTGCGGTAATGGTGGGGGTAAATACATACAGACCTCCCTGTTTTCTTCCGAAATCCCACCATTTGGAAGAACTGAGGTGTTCGTTAAGGCTCTTGGCATTGTACTGTGTCAGCACGCCGACTTTTCCGATATGGGAATTGGACATGTTGCTCAATGCAAAGTCAATGCTCCGGTAACTTCCTGCTACGGGCATCGCACACACCGCACGCTTTTTGGAGAGTTCCTTCATTCTGTAATTGTTTCCGCCTGCTAATATGATACCGATTGCTCTCACAACTTGTCACCTGCCTTTATCAAAGATTTGCCGCTTGCAAGGGCGTCTTCCTGGTAATCTTCTTTGGTAGTTACACCGGAGATCACCGTATTCTTACCCACAGTCACACCAGCCGGAATGACACTTTTCTCTCCGATGGTTACCAGACCGTGATTGTAAATGCCTGCATTCAGTTCGTTATCCACTTCTTCGCCAATTCCGAGTTTCACTCCCTGACCTATGGAAACATCTTCTGCTATGATGGCTTTGTTAATCTCACAATCCTGATCAATCACCGTATGGTTCATGATAATGGAATCACGTATCACGGTATTCTCACCGATTGTTACGCCGCATCCGATGACAGAGTTATAAATCTTGCCCCGGATATCGGATCCCTCACCGATAATGCTACGTTCCACCACACTGTCTGCTGATATGTACTGCGGCGGCAGGATATCACTTTTTGTATAAATCTTCCAGTATTCTTCGTACAGATTAAATTCCGGTACGATATCGATCAGTTCCATATTGGCTTCCCAATAGGAATTCAATGTGCCTACATCTTTCCAATAGCCGTTAAATTCGTAGGCATATAACGGCATGTGACGTTCATGACAATAAGGAATGACATGTTTTCCGAAATCCAGTGCCGGCTGATCTGCCATGGCAATCAGGCTCTCCTTCAAAGTCTTCCAGTTGAAAATATAAATACCCATGGATGCCAGATTGCTTCTGGGGTGCTCCGGCTTTTCCTCAAATTCCTGAATCTTACGGTTTTCATCGGCAATAACAACGCCAAACCGGCTTGCCTCTTCCATGGGAACAGGCATAACTGCAATCGTCACTTCCGCTCCGTTTGCCTTATGGAAGTCCAGCATCACCTCGTAGTCCATCTTATAGATGTGGTCTCCGGACAAAATCAGAACATATTCCGGATTGTAATTCTCCATATATGCCAGATTCTGATAAATGGCATTCGCCGTGCCGGTATACCATTCCGTGTTTCCGATTTTCTCATAGGGCGGTAAAACCGTGACTCCACCAATATTCCGATCCAAATCCCAGGGAATACCAATACCGATGTGTGTATTGAGTCGCAGCGGCTGATACTGTGTCAGTACGCCCACTGTGTCCACGCCCGAGTTAATGCAGTTACTGAGTGGGAAATCTATGATACGATATTTCCCTCCGAATGCTACCGCCGGTTTTGCCATCTTGGAAGTCAGTACCCCTAGTCTACTGCCTTGTCCACCAGCGAGAAGCATTGCAATCATCTCTTTTTTTATCATGTCATCACCTCTCTGGTCGATTTATACATCACTTTCATGTATATTGTATGATGTGAATAGATTATAACACAATACGGAATAAAAGTGAATCATTATTACAACCTTTTTGCCGAAAATGAATGTAAAATATGTTAAAAAGCACAAATAATATATACAAATTCAATCGGCATTCTATTCTTTATTTTCTACTTTCTTGCTTTGGTATTTGTCTTTTTGTTCAGAACTGCGTATAATGAATAAGAAGGGAGTTATCATCATGTACGAAATCAATTTTGAAAATAAACAACACATTTACTTCATCGGTATCGGCGGCATCAGCATGAGCGGTCTGGCAGAGATTCTCCTGACGGAGGGATTTAAAGTATCCGGCTCTGATTCCAGGCGTTCTCCACTCACAGAGAGCCTGGAAAAAAACGGAGCTGTCATACATTATGGTCAACGTGCTGAAAATATTACTAAAAATATTGATGTTGTGGTATTTACCAGTGCCATCCACCCGGATAACCCGGAATATGCCAAAGCGGTGGAGTACCAAATCCCGCTTCTGTCCCGGGCACAGCTGTTGGGGCAGTTGATGCGCAATTACAAATTACCGGTTGCTATCAGCGGCACGCACGGCAAGACTACCACGACTTCCATGGTTTCCGAAATTCTGCTGCAGGCAGATACGGATCCGACCCTGTCTATCGGCGGTATTTTAAAAACCATCGGAGGTAACATCCGCGTAGGCGGCTCCCAGTATTTCGTTACGGAGGCATGCGAATACACCAACAGCTTTTTAAGCTTTTTCCCCAAATACAGCATCATCTTAAATATAGAAGCAGATCATCTGGACTTCTTTAAAGATCTGAATGATATCCGCAATTCCTTCCATCGTTTTGCATGTCTGCTTCCTGCAGACGGAGCGCTGATCATCAATGGTGAGATCGACCATGTGGAAGAGATTACGAAGGATGTAGCATGCCCCGTGATCACTTACGGAGCAGATCCTTCCTTTGATTATCATCCGGAGGATATTTCCTGGGATGAGCTTGGTCACGCTTCTTTCACCTTAGTGAAAAAAGATGGCACACGCCGTGCTTTTTCCTTAAAAGTTCCCGGCGAGCATAACATTTACAATGCCTGTGCAGCCATTGCCCTGGCTGACCTGTTTGCCATTGACACCGAAGATATCCGTACTGCACTGCTGCATTTCACCGGCACGGATCGCCGTTTTGAATATAAGGGAGAAGTAAACGGAATTACAATTATCGATGATTATGCCCATCATCCGACAGAAATTGCGGCAACCCTGAAAGCTGCCCAAAATTATCCTCATAAAACCTTGTGGTGTATTTTCCAGCCTCACACCTACACCCGTACCAAGTCTTTCATGAAGGAATTTGCCCAGGCATTGTCCCATGCAGATCATGTGATTCTCGCCGACATCTATCCGGCTCGAGAGACCGATAATCTGGGGATCAGTTCTGAAACTCTGCAAAAAGAACTGTTAGCTCTGGGTGCCAAATGCAAGTATCTTCCTTCCTTTGAAGAAATTGAAAAATATGTATTGGAAAATTGCACAAGCGGTGATTTGTTGATAACTATGGGAGCCGGAGATGTGGTTAAAATCGGCGAAAATCTGTTAAAAAAATAATTATCCACAATATCCACATTGTCCCTCTCTTTCTGTCGAGGATAACAATGTGGATATTTTTTGTCGAAAAGACCGGATTGTACTGCCCTTCTTTCTCTTTTTCTTTTTTATCCACATTATCCACATTTTGCCGTTTTTCAGGGCTCCCGCCTTTTCCGTCAAAATGCCGATTCCCATTTGGAAATCCCCATGCTATAATCTCTGATGAATTAGAGAGATGGGAGATCGAAATGGGGAGAATTACAGTTTATAACGATGTTTATGCGAACAGCACCGCTGTTTCCAATTGCTTTATCGATACCTATATGAAAGATGCCAACGATGCACAGCTGAAGGTATATCTCTACCTTCTTCGTATGCTGGGATCCGGCATGTCCACCAGTGTGTCTGATATTGCGGACAAGTTCAATCACACCGAGAAGGATGTACTGCGTGCCCTTCAATACTGGGAGAAAAGGAATCTGCTCTCCTTGGATTATGACAGCGATAAATCCCTGTCCGGTATCCATTTATTTGATATGAACAATAGCCGTCCCGCCGAGACTCCGGCCCAGGAAACACACACGATTTCCACCCGGTCTATGGCTCCTGTGGTGTCGATTGCATCCCGTACAGCAGTTGTTCCGAAAGCAGAGGATACCGCTGTCCCTGTGAAAGATCCTTATACCAAACCGGATTATACCTTAGATCAGCTCAAAGAATTTAAAAACCGTCAGGATACTGCACAGCTGCTTTTCATTACCGAACAGTATCTTGGTAAAACGCTGACACCCACAGAGATTAAAACGATTTTCTTCATGCACGACCAATTGCATTTTTCTGAAGATTTGATCGACTTTCTGCTGCAGTACTGCGTAGGCCGCGGCAAAAAAGATTTCCGCTACATAGAAAAGGTCGCTGTCAACTGGGCTATGGCAGGCGTTACCACTCCGAAAGATGCAGAGCAGTTTACCTACAAGTATGATAAAACCGTTTATTCTATTATGAATGCGCTGGGTAAAAACTCAGCTCCCACCAACCGGGAAGTGGATTATATCAATCGTTGGACAAGAGAATACGCATTTACCGAGGATATTATTCTGGAGGCCTGTGCCCGCACTGTACTGGCAACGGATAAACACCGTTTTGAATATGCAGAGGGGATTCTCTCCAATTGGAAACAGGAACATGTTCACTCTCAGAAGGATATCGCCCATCTGGATGCTGCTTACCAGAAAAAGAAAACGATTCCTTCCAAGACTGCGGCAGCCAATAAATTTAATCAGTTTACGCAGAATTCCTATGATTTTGATGAACTGGAACATGAAATTCTCAGCAACTAAACGTGCATGTGAAAGGAGACCGATTCGTGGCACTTACCAATTCACAGTACAATTCCATCATCCGCGGTTATGAGGCGGCGCAGAACCGTAATCATCAGCTCCACATGGAACGCAGGGATGAAGTATACCGTGAAATCCCCTCCTATGAAGCTTTGGAGCAGGAAATTTCCACCTGTTCCGTAGCCTGCGGCAAACGGCTTCTGGAGGGAGATTCCTCTGCCCTTACAGAATTAAAAGAGAAACTTGCCTCCCTTCGTGCCCAAAAATCCGCTCTTCTGGCCGCACACCATTTTCCTTCGGATTATCTGGAACCCATCTATGATTGTCCGGACTGTAAAGACACCGGTTATATCGATGGTCAGAAATGTCACTGCTTCAAGCAGCAGATGATCACCTTACTTTACGAGCAGTCTAACATTCAGGAGCTTCTCGCTTCTGAAAATTTCAGTACTCTCTCCTACAACTATTATTCCGGGGATGATCTGAAGCGTTTTCAGAATGCGGTTCTGACTTGTCAAAACTTTATCCGCAATTTTAATTCTGACTATCACAATCTGTTTTTCTATGGAACAGTCGGCACGGGAAAATCCTTTCTCTCCTGCTGTGTCTCCAAAGAACTACTGGAACGCGGACATTCCGTACTCTATTTCAGTGCCGCTGCCCTGTTTGAGACGCTGTCCCGCAATTCATTTTCTTATAAATCAAAAGAAGAACTTTACAATATCTGCGAAGACTTATATAATTGTGACCTGGTGATAATTGATGATCTGGGCACAGAGTTGACCAATAATTTTGTGGCTACACAGCTTTTTACCCTGCTTAACGAGCGACATCTGCGTAAAAAGTCCACCATCATTTCCACCAATCTGTCTCTGGAAGAATTACGAAATCGCTATTCTGACCGTATTTTTTCCAGAATTACCAGCCATTATGAAGTATGTAAGCTAACCGGACCGGATATCCGGATGCAAAAAAAACGTATGCTAAACAGAAAGTGAGGTTCCTTCATGCCTAAGCGCGAAGAAAAGAGAAACTTGGAAACGATTCCTGCCGGTTCCCTCGGCATCATTCCTTTGGAGGGATGTAAATCTCTGGGAGAAAAAGTTGACTACTATCTTGTAAAATGGAGAACAGAACGTGAAAGCGAGCATAAAGACTCTCTTGCTTTTGCAGGATATCAGCGTGATTCTTATATTGTTAATACAAAAGTCCCTCGTTTCGGTTCCGGTGAGGCAAAGGGTGTTATCAACCAGTCCGTTCGTGGTGATGACCTCTATATTCTGGTCGATGTATGTAACCACAGCCTTACCTACTCTCTGTGTGGCGAAGTAAATCATATGTCTCCGGATGATCATTATCAGGATTTGAAAAGAATCATCTCTGCAGTAGGCGGTAAGGCAAGACGCATCACCGTGATCATGCCTTTCCTGTATGAAAGCAGACAGCATAAAAGAAGCGGACGTGAGTCTCTGGACTGCGCTATCGCCTTACAGGAATTAGTTCACATGGGAGTGGATAATATCATTACCTTTGATGCCCATGATCCCCGTGTACAGAATGCGATTCCTCTTCATGGATTTGAAACCATTCAGCCTGCTTACCAGTTCATTAAAGGCTTGCTCCGCAATGTAAAAGGTCTGGAAATCGATTCTGATCATATGATGGTCATCAGCCCGGATGAGGGTGGTATGGCTCGTGCAATCTATATTGCCAACGTACTGGGTCTGGATATGGGTATGTTCTATAAGAGAAGAGATTATACCCGTGTGGTAAACGGTCGCAATCCCATCGTTGCACATGAATTCTTAGGCACCAGCGTAGAGGGAAAAGACATGATCATCATTGATGATATGATCTCCTCCGGTGAAAGCATGTTAGAGGTTGCCGCTGCGCTGAAGGCTCGGAAAGCCCGCAACATTTTCGTATTCTCCACCTTTGGTCTGTTTACCAACGGTCTGGAAAAATTCGATGAAGCTTATGAGAAAGGTTACATCAACCGTGTATTGACCACCAATCTGGTTTACCAGACTCCCGAACTTTTGGAGCGTGAGTGGTATATTAACTGCGATTTAAGTAAATATATTGCATATATTATCGATACCTTAAATCACGATACCTCTATCAGCGATCTTCTCAATCCTGTTGAGCGTATCCAGACTATTGTAACCCGTTATAAAAACGGTGAATTGGATTAATCGGATATTTCATTTCCCCAAAAGAGAAACCGCCTTGTCTTTGTTCAGGGCGGTTTCTCTTTTTTATATAGTTACTGTCTGGGAATATAAGTCAAAAACTGCCAGTTTCCGTTCTCAAACAAGCTCTTGGAATCATTCATTCCCTTCTTATAAACGGTACCATCCGTCGGATCCATTACTACAATATTGAATTCATTGAACCCAATAATCAGATACGTTTCCGAACTCTTTCGGGAAATGGCTAAAACAGGGTCATCCATATTTACATAATATAGCAGGGCATCCAGTGTATTTCCGGACAAATCCAATACGCGATCCTGTTCCAGGACTTTTTTCAAAATGTCGCGAGGAAGTTCTCCCTGCTGTAACATGTACTGCGTCTGTCTGGGAGTTCCTGCAAATTCTAACATAGCATCCAGGCATACTGCGATAGGCGAATTTTCTTCCGTAGCCGATACCCCGCCTTGGATTGCCATAATCTGGTTTTTCACACTGCGGGTAGTACGCTTCCAGATATAGCTTCCGTCCTCTGCCAGCACAACTCCTGCATTGTCATATGCCTGTTTTACGGCAGGTCCCGGCTGTGTATAGATTCCCAGTACTTTTCCAAGGGCATATACATAATAATGCTCTGACTCCTCATTATCCACCACATCCAACTGTTTCGTGCCTTCGAAAATAACCTCCTTCGGCGTCAACACTTTGACGGTTCTCGCATCAATGGAATCTTTCAACGCAATCTGGTAAATTCGCTGATACTTCTCCGTCGTCACGCTTTCCTGTACATTTACCAGTTGTCTGGGCTCCTCGGAACTCATGATCTGCGCATCCTCAGCATCTTCCCATCCATTTTCTGTTCTTGTCACTCTCTTTAATACGATCTGGTTATCCTCCACCGTTGCTCCCGTTATATAATATCCATCCTGGGAATAGGTTTTCAGAATCTCGTGATTTTCATTTTCAATAAACAATTCATGTACCAACCATGTTTTACCGCCGGATGGCTCCACAATTGCATCGCTCTCCCAGGCCAGACCATAGATGAGATCTTCCTCCATAAATCCCAATGGAACAATCACCTGTCCTGCTCCAGCCTCGATCCGATGCTCCCCCATGGTTGTCAGATTTTTCAGAATCAAAGCTCCTGGATTTCCGTTTTTCAGTTCCTGCCATACAAACATGCGATTGGATTTCGACACATCATAGGTATCTCCCTGAAGTCCCTTTACCACTACCGTGAGTTGCCTATTTTCCAGATTCACCGTGTATACCGTATCCTGCATGGTAAAAAAGAAGTCATTGCTCTTGCTCAGATACATCAGGCGATCCATCTCCGATTTCAAAACCTCATACGTCTTGTCGTAAGGAATATAAAGCATTTCTTCCACGGTATTCAGGGAAGCATTATAACCATAAACCACAATGCCTACCTGCCCCTCATGCTTTCCACGGTTCATGTAACCATATACCATGAACTGCACATTGCCGCCTTCATCCACATTAAGAATCCGAATTCCATATTGACGATAAATCGTCCGTTCATCCCAATTATTTCCATCTAAAAACCGGAACAAAACAGCCATTTTCTCATCCGTGGTCTGATAACAGTAGAGCGCACCGCCTACTACAAAGGCTATCACACTTCCGCCATCATCCTCCATCAGCTGTACCGCATCCTGTTGGATTCCCAGTTCGATTTTATTACTATTATACACGTTTGCCGTCTCATCAAAGTATTGCTCTGTGGTCCGTTCAAAATCCAATAAATAAATGCGCTCCTTGGTATAACGAATCCTATAATTCTCTTCCACGCGATAATACTTACTCTGCCTGCCATCCATAAGCGCAATCAGGTACGTAATTTGAAAAGACCCTGTCTGCTGATCCAGTTCCCGAATCGTCACCTGTGTGGAGGTGATCTGTTTGGGTTGTAAATCTGCCCAGGTGACCTGATTCAGACTGCTGTGGATATTGGCATAACCCAGAGTTGTGTTATCTCCGGAGGAATTGGATTCCAAATAAACAGCCAGTTCCTCTGCCGCCTCCTTATCAAAGGTTTTTTCATGGAAATTCCTGATAAAAGCCACCTTTTCCGAAATATTATTATTTTCTGACTGGATCAGTCTCGTATAAAACCATACATTCTGCCCATTCTCCATCATCACCTGAATCACAAGCTCGTATTCCCGGTCTGTCTCAATCAGATCTTTCAGTGTAATGGAACCATAAATCTGTTCCTTGGTCTCCTGATAATCCTCCAGTTCATGATCCTCAATCAATCGCTCGCCATCCGCACTCCGTACCTGATAACGGACTTTGGAAATGTTCTGCCCGTATTTATTGATCTCAAATTGCAGTTTTCTGTCCGTCAGCACCGGCTGAATCGTATCCCGCTGCAATTTGCAGTCCCTTTCTTCACTGTAACCATGCAGCGTATTCACCGGCTCGCCATCCAGTAGAAATGCCACCGTAGGAAAACTGGCATCCGGCATCTGCGCTGTCATATCTGCATTTCCTCTGTTAATCATATGGCTGATTAACACCAATGCCACCAGAAATGTGAAAAAATATACAATCCCCTTGAGAATACCCAGTTTGATTTTTTTATCCATACATAAAACTCCATAAATATAGTCGTGGTGCTTTCCTTATCATAACACACCACGACCATATTTTCGCAAAAACTTTGTAAATTAAAACTTAAGATATCCTTTACGATTGTCATGCCTTCTGCGATAAATCTCATAAAACAAAATCAACTGTATCAGTTCTTTATCCGAATCCTGCATGGCATTTTCGCCTTCCTTCTTTTTCAAAATATCCAGAATCGTGTCTGCCAGTCGCAGCAGTTGTAATTTATCCGGATATTCATCGTAAATCAGACTCCCCTCGTAATCCATCTGGTCCAGAATCCGGGCAACCTGTTTCTGCCCCTGCTTTGCCTTTTGGGGATACATCTGCCCGATATATTCCAGATCCCGCAGGGCAGTGTCCTCATCCTGATACAGAAGTGGGAACGGATATGCCATGTAAAAAGGAAGAATTCTGTGATGTTCCATTGCTTTCTCCATGATCTGCTTTTCCTTTATTATATGCAGAACTTTTTCAGTGTGAGCAGTCTGTTCTATCGGGATGACAGTGTACGGCCAATTGCTGCAGCTTCACTGCTTTCCTTTGCATCACAATCCTTTCCGGAATAACGTGCTTTTTCATACAGCCTTGCAAAACTTTCCATAGCACGCTCCCGCTCTGCTACATCTTCTCCCTGCTTCTCTTTCATCTGCCCCTGCAGATATTCCCGCACGGATTGTCTGCCTGCCCGCTCTATTTCCGTATCCGATGCCGTATGCTCTACCAGTTTCTGATAGCTTCTGCGAATTTTTTCTGCCGGTGTACGAAACCCGAAAACCCGGCGCAGTTTTTCCGTCTGCTTCTTCTTTTCCAACCGTTCCTGCTTTTCCTCCCGGCGCAGATCTTCCACTTTGTCCTCTTGATCCTTTTCCTTCACAAAAGCCGCCAGGAAATGATGAATGACAAAGTACACACCGTAGGCACACAGAGCGACAATCAGAATGACCACTGCCACCATCATGATTTTCTCTAAAATCACCAGAATCATGAAAGGCTCCGCCGATTCGTTCCCCATCATTTCCGGAAGCATGGAAAGCTGATTATTTCCCTGGGTGACTTCCTCCACCGTTTCTTCGCTGCCTCTGGGAAGCAGCGACAACAGAAACAGGAAAATTGCCTGCAGTCCCTGAAGGAACCAGGCTCCCACCTTTTCTGCCAGTCTCTCACTGGTAAAAAGAATCACAGAAAAAAGCAGAAAAACAGAATAGGCAAACGCCAGCAATCCGCCCTGCTGAAAGAGTTTTTTCTCCGGAATGTCCGCATTGGTACGCTCTTCCATCGCAAGATACTGGGTAAATCGTGACAAATACCACTCTCCCAGAAAGCAGGCAAGCCCCAGATAGGCAAAGACGATCTGGATTTCTCCGGCATCGCTTCCTACAGCTCTCTTGGTTATCAGATACATCCCCCACAAGATTCCAAATAAAATGGCAATGTGGATAGGCTCCGTCGCCTCGCTTCTACGAAATTTCTTCACCAGGGAATAAAGGCATATCACGATACCCGCTCCCAGAGCAAAAATCCGGCTGACTCCTGTCATCCCCACCCAGAACAAAGGCAACGGAAATAAATGAAGTACCAGAAATGGCAGAGGATGATTTACAAAATTTCTCGTGCAGGAAGTAAGGAAAGCATAGCCTGCCACTGCAAGCAGCAATCCGGTTTCCGGCATGCTTTTTATGGCCACAGCATAAATGCCGCACAGTGCAGAAAGCAGAGCCAGAGTATTGCTTCCGGTTGCAAACAGCACCCGTACCACCTCTAACGGTTTCCGATTTATCATATTCATTCTCTCACTCTCTTTCATGCAGTAACGGCAGGAAATTTTTTTCCAATCCTTCCAGAAGCCCTACCTCTTCCTTCGCCTCGTACTTGTCCCTGGGACAGATCCAGAAAAAATCCGAATCATATTCCCGATAGGTCAGCAGATTCTGCTGAAACTCCTTGTATACATTAGGGGAAATTACCACCGTAAAGGTTCCGTTATCATCCTGACATAACCGGTTCAAAAACAGTTTCTGAAAGGAAAAGGCCGGTTTGTCCAGATCAATCCGGGCAAGTCCTTTCAAGATTACCTCCAGATGTCCCGCTCCTGCACTATCCCCAATTTCCAGGCACTGTCCGGTAAGCACATCAGCCGTATTAGAATAGACACTGACCCGCATTCCCTGAGCCAACATGCACTGTGCCAGTTCTGCTGCAATACGGATGGATACTTCCAACAGTTCCTCTCTTCGCAGGATCGCGTGATCGTCCAGATTCAGGAAAATACGCACCGCCTTCAAGGAAGTATAATTCTTCTGATTCACCATCAGAGAACCGGTTTTCGCCGTTGCCTTCCAGTTGATATTTCGCATCGTATCATAAGGCTGATATTCCCGAATGCCCTGATTCTCAAAGGGATCCTCCAAAAGATGGCGTTTTGCCAGTACTTCCCCATTAATCTTCTGTAACGCACGGGTCAGTTCCCGGGTTTTGTAGGGACGAGGAAGGACATAAAGTGTGGTTTCGCTTTCTCGCTCCGCAATGAAATTTTTACTCATAAACAGATCTGTGGAAAGCAGGTCGATTCCCCGGATTCCATAATAGCCCCTTTTGGTACATACAAAAGGAAGTTCTCTGATAATACGTTTCATAGGCAGAGCGGTAAATACATCATTCCGGTAATAGAAATCCGTCACTGCTGCATTTTTCACCTTTTCAAACTGCAGGTAACGGGAACACCGGAACTTTACTTTCAAAAGCGGCAACGGGAGGCGTTTATGATTTTCCACAATCTCTTCCAGAAGCACTGTCTCTTTCTCATAAACACAGTCTGTGGCAAATCGAAGGCTGACTTGAAGTCCCTGATCCCAGAAATGCCGATAAACAAAAAACTGAAGCAGATAAAGTAAGAACGCTCCTCCTGCAATAAAAATCAAAATCATTTATGAAACTCCTCTGTGGGAACAGGAACACGCCCCACCAAATCCTCTATCAATTTCTGTCCATTCTCCGTCTGCTGCACCCCATAGGAGGTTACTAAACGATGGGCAAGTACAGGGACCGCCAGTTTCTTGATATCATCAGGGTTTACATAATCTCTTCCCTGCATATAGGCATAAGCACGGACTGCCCGCAAATAAGCAAGGCTTCCTCTGGGGCTGACTCCCATGCTGATTTTCTCGTCTCTCCGTGTCTGTTCCACAATGTCCACCAGATATTCCAGAAGCACCGGTGCTACATAGACATTCATGGCTTCCTTACGCATTTGCGATAACTCTTTCCCGGTTAAGACGGGGCGGATCTGTTCCATAGGATCATCCCGCATGAATCGCTGTAAAATCCGGATTTCTTCCTCTTTTTCCGGCAGCCCCATGGACAGCTTCATCATAAACCGGTCCAACTGTGCTTCCGGCAACGGAAAAGTTCCCGCTGTTTCAATGGGATTCTGGGTTGCCAGCACAAAAAAGGGAGCCTCCAGTGCCATCTGCTCTCCATCCAGAGTCACCTGGTGTTCTTCCATGCATTCCAACAACCCGCTCTGGGTTCTGGGTGTGGCACGGTTAATCTCATCTGCCAGAAGAATATTGGTAAATACCGGCCCTTTATGTAAAACAAAAGCCTGCTTCTGCTGGTCAAACACATGCAGTCCGGTAAGATCTGTGGGAAGCAAGTCGGGAGTAAACTGAATCCGTGCAAAGGTAACCCCTAACGCCGCTGCCAGTGTCCGGGCAAGCTTCGTCTTTCCTGTACCGGGAACATCCTCCAGGAGCACATGCCCATCTGCCAATAATGCCGTCACCAGCAAATCCACGGTTTCCTCTTTTCCCACGATAACCTGATGTACCGTATCACATAACTCTGTAATCTTATTCTGCAAGATCGTCATTTTCTTATTCCTCGCTTTACTGTAGATAAAAAGGGCATCATCCATGGATGATACCCTTTTCCCCGTTGTTATTTTATCATACCTGTTCTTCGACTTCCACAGCAAAAACATCTTCCTTATTGCTGTAATGATGTGCATCCTCCAGCATCATATCCTTTACCTTCATCAGACGAATCTGGGTACTTCTCTCATTTTCATCCAATTTCATGGTAATGTACTTGATGCTCTGCTGTGTCTGTGGGATAATCACATGCTCCAGTGCATTGACACGCCGCCGGGTTTTCTCAATCTCACTGGCCAGCAGCTGGCATGCTTTCTCTGTCTGGGCAAGCTGTAACATGTCCGGCAGAATATCTGCCAGAGATTTCACCGCATCATCCAGATCACAGGAAGTAAATGCAAAACCATAGGAATAAATATCGTTTTCATCCGCCGTCCGGGTCTTGTATTCAAAAACCGGGATATCCACACTCATGACATTCTTCTGGGAAGCCTCCAGATAAACTTCCTGCTTGGATGCCATCAGAGCGGTATGCAGGGTCTCTTCAGACATCCCCGCCTTGGCAATGACAAAATTGCGGTTTGCTGACTGAATTCCGGCTTCCACCTTCTGGCGAAGCGCCATATTTTCCCGCGCCAAGTCCAGAAACTGCCGCATCAGTTCATCCCGCTTGTCCTTCAGAAGCTTATGACCTCTGGTGGCTGTCACCAGCTTTTTCTTTAACCGGGTCAGTTCCATCCGGGTCGGATTTACCTGTGCCTGCGCCATACTGATTCCTCCTAGTTTTCTTTCTGATAATACTGGTCGAGGAACTTATCATCAATACGTTTCAGCTCACTTCTGGGCAGCATGGACAGTAATTTCCATCCGATTTCCAGTGTCTCTTCAATCTCACGGTTCGCATCATATCCCTGAGAGACATATTCCTTTTCAAATGCCTCTGCGAACTTTGCATAAATCAGGTCAATATCGGACAGTGCCGCCTCACCTAAGATAACCATCAGTTCCTTTGCCTCTTTGCCTCGCGCATAAGCGGCAAACAGCTGGTTCATGGTATTCGCGTGGTCGGCACGGGTCTTTCCTTCGCCGATACCTTTATCCTTCAGACGGGACAGAGAAGGAAGTACATCGATCGGGGGCTGTACGCCCTTACGGTACAATTCACGGGAAAGAATGACCTGTCCCTCGGTGATATATCCGGTGAGGTCAGGGATGGGATGGGTCTTATCATCCTCCGGCATGGTCAAAATGGGAATCATCGTGATGGAACCGGTCTTTCCGCGCTGACGTCCGGCACGCTCATACAAGGTAGCCAGGTCGGTGTACATGTAGCCGGGATAACCACGCCGTCCCGGAACTTCCTTACGGGCTGCGGAAATCTCACGAAGGGAATCCGCGTAGTTGGTAATATCTGTAAGCAGTACCAGTACATGCATGTCTTTTTCAAATGCCAGATATTCTGCGGCAGTCAACGCCATACGCGGGGTTGCGATACGCTCTACTGCCGGATCGTTTGCCAGGTTGACAAAGAGGACTGTACGGTCAATCGCTCCTGTCTCCTTAAAGGAATCGATAAAGTAGTTGGACTCCTCAAAGGTGATACCCATGGCAGCAAATACTACCGCGAATTTCTCGTCCTTGCCGCGAACCTTTGCCTGTCTTGCAATCTGCGCTGCAAGCTGGGCATGGGGCAGTCCGGATGCGGAGAAAATCGGAAGTTTCTGTCCACGCACCAGGGTATTTAATCCATCAATCGCAGATACACCGGTCTGGATAAACTCATCCGGGTATGCTCTGGCTGCCGGGTTCATGGGCAGACCATTGATATCTCTTCTCTCCTCCGGGAAAATTTCAGGACCATCGTCAATGGGACGCCCCAGACCGTCAAAGACACGTCCCAGCATATCTTCCGACACACCCAGCTGCATGCTTCTTCCAAGGAAACGCACCTTGGAATTGGACAGGTTGATTCCGGTGGAATTCTCGAATAACTGTACTAAGGCATTATTTCCATCGATTTCCAGCACCTTACATCTACGGGTTTCTCCGTTTGCCAGTTCGATTTCTGCAAGTTCATCATAAGTGACATTCTCCACGCCACTCACCAACATCAAAGGGCCGGCGACTTCCTGTATGGTTCTATACTCCTTTGGCATTTAGAAGTCCTCCTTTCCTACACAATCTGCTACTTCGCGTTCCAGTTCTTTCATAACAGACTCATATTCTTCATCCAGATTTGCTTCTAAGGTATATTTGTAACGACCGATCTTCTCACGGACAGGCATCTTGATCAGTGCATTCACACTGGCACCATTGCCCAGTGCCTCTTTGCCCTGCTCATAGAAAGCAACCACCAGACGCATCATCAGTAACTGTTTCTTCAAGGAAGAATAGGTATCGACTTCATGGAATGAGTTCTGGTGCAGGAAGTCCTCACGGATGGAACGGGCTGCCTCCATTTTCAGGCGATCCGGTGCAGACAATGCATCCATACCTACCATCTTTACGATTTCTTCCAGTTCTGCCTCGTCCTGCAACAGACTCATCAGTTTCTGACGCTCCTGCATCCAGTCAGGAGATACGTTTTCCTCAAACCAGCCGCTGATGTTGTCCAGATACAGGGAGTAACTGGTCAGCCAGTTGATGGCAGGGAAATGTCTCTTGTAAGCCAGCGCGGAATCCAGTCCCCAGAATACCTTGACGATACGAAGGGTTGCCTGAGATACGGGTTCGGAAATATCACCACCCGGAGGGGATACGGCACCGATTACAGACAGAGCACCCTGGCGCCCTTCTTTTCCCAGGGCAACTACCGATCCGGCACGCTCATAAAACTGTGCCAGACGGCTTCCCAGATAAGCAGGATATCCTTCCTCACCGGGCATCTCTTCCAGACGTCCGGACATCTCACGAAGAGCCTCTGCCCAACGGGAGGTGGAATCTGCCATCAGTGCTACAGAGTAGCCCATATCGCGGAAGTACTCCGCAATGGTAATACCGGTATAAATGGACGCCTCACGGGCTGCTACCGGCATATCGGAGGTATTGGCGATGAGAACGGTACGCTCCATCAGGGAATTGCCGGTTTTCGGGTCTTTCAATTCCGGGAACTCGTTCAGTACATCGGTCATCTCATTACCACGCTCGCCGCAGCCGATATAAACCACAATGTCTGCCTCTGCCCATTTTGCCAGCTGGTGCTGGATAACGGTTTTACCGGAGCCGAAAGGTCCGGGTACTGCTGCCACACCGCCCTTTGCGATGGGGAAGAAGGTATCTACCACACGCTGACCGGTTACAAGCGGGGTAGAAAGGGGTAATTTCTTTGCATAGGGGCGTCCCTTACGAACCGGCCATTTCTGCATCATGGTAATCTCTTTGTCACCGTCTGCGGTTTCCAGAACGGCTACCGTTTCCTCTACGGTAAACTCGCCCTCACGAATCTCTTTGATTTTACCCTTCATGCCATAAGGAATCATAATCTTATGGTTGACGATAGCGGTCTCCTGTACCGTACCGATGATATCACCGGCTTCCACCTCATCTCCCACTGCCGCACAGGGCACGAAGTTCCATTTTTTCTCTCTTTTTAAGGAGGCTACTTCTACGCCTCGTTTTAAGTTATTGCCAGACACCTTCATGATGTCATCCAACGGTCGCTGGATACCGTCATAAATGCTGGTAATCAGTCCAGGTCCCAGTTCTACGGAAAGAGGTACTTCCGTAGACTCTACCGGCTCTCCCGGTCCCAGTCCCGATGTCTCCTCGTAAACCTGGATGGATGCCTGGTCACCGTGCATCTCGATAATTTCTCCAATCAGTCTCTGCTTACTTACACGGACCACATCGTACATATTTGCGTCGCGCATTCCCTCCGCAATTACGAGAGGTCCTGCTACTTTTTTAATCACGCCGCTGCTCATCGTTGTAGTCACCCACCTTTCCTAATGATTCTTGTCCGAACAGAATATCGGAACCGACAGCCTTTTCCACATTGAGACTCACGCCTCTCACACCTGCACCGGTGTTGCCGGATACTCCGGGAATCAGAATGATTGCCGGCATCATGCTCTCCTTGTAACGGTTGATTTCCCGCTCGATTTCTGCTGCCAGACTTTCTGTTACATAAATAACTGCGTACTGGTTCTCTGCCAGCCGCCGCAAGGTCTGCTCGCCCTCCTTGGGGGAGTCCACAGGGAATGTATCCAGTCCCAGTGAAGCAAAGCCGTAAACACTTGCATAATCACCTAAGACGGCTATCTTATACATACATTTCCCTTACCCTTTCCCGGATAGCATCGTCTCCCAGACCATTTTGCTTACAGGTCAGGATGATACGGACCGTTTTAATTTCATTTTCTCTTCCCAAAACATAGCCCACCAAGGGTCCAATGGAGAAGGGATTGGTTTTCTGAGGCTGGATTGCCTCGATCATGTGGTTGTCACACCATCTCTCAAAAGCGGAGTAGGAACATTTCAACTGCTCCACTGCCTCCCGGTAGCCGTTCCCCTCCAGATATTCATAAAGGGCGCTTTCCCCTGCCAGTGCAGCCTTCGCCAGGTTGTCCACATTCAGACTGTCACATTCTGCCATGGAGCGCATCATAAATTCCCTTGATTTGCCCGTCTTGCAGGAGCGCACCGCAATTTTAATGTCCGCCAGTGCTACTGTTGTCTCTGCATAGGTACGGATGACCTCGGTGTGGGATGCTTTTCCCGCCTTGCGGATTGCTTTCAGACACGCCTGGTCGATAATGCAGTCGCACAACTGCCCGTCCCTGGAATGAAGGAGTGTTTCAAAGGCATCCTTTGCTGCCTCCTGCATGTTCTCCGGCAAACTGCCGAAGTCCTGCTCCCGGATCAACTGCTCCAGTTCCTCCGGTGGCATAAAACTGCTTTTATAATAAATGTTTTGTACCTTGTCCTTCGTACACACATTTTTGATTGCTGCTTTTAAATTGTGAAACCAGTTGGTATAAAAGAGGATTTCAAAATTGCTTCTGTCCACGGACAGCTCTGCCATCACCTGCCAGATTCGTTCTTCCTCTGTGGTAAGAATACTCTCTGCCGTCTTGTCCTGCTCCGCGTCGCCCCATCCTTTTTCCTTGAGGAAATCCAGACAGGCATCATAGCTTTTGCAGGCAATTAACTGCTCAATGGTAGACGCTGAAAACAGGGACACCTCCAAAGCCCGGATTCGTGCAACCGCATAGGTATACTTTACATCAGACATCTGTTACCTCCTTCTGCGATTTCATGAATGAAATAATTTCTTGTAGGCGATATCCTGCAACTGCTCTTTTTGGGCAGAAAACAATGCACGGAGCGTGCAGTTCTCTTCAATGCTGGTATCGCTTCCCGTACCTGCATAAACCAGGATAAAGCCATTCTCCACCGGGCGGGTGGCCGGCATCAGTTCCAGGCTGCCTCCCTTGGCCTCTGCAATTTCAGAGATACGCTCGCGGAAGTTTTCCGGCATTCTGTCCAAATCTGCTTTGGAAAAATAAATCTGACCTTTCTCCGGCTGCACATAGCACTCCAGTGCCTTTTCCAGAAGGGCGAAATATTCCGGGGCATCTGCCTTTGCGATCTGCTCGTAGGCATGCTCCATCACCTCGGAAATCAATTCCTGCTTCGCCGTAAGTAATGCCGTTCTGTGCCGCAGTTCCATGGAGGATTCCACACGTTCCTCCATAAAGGCTCTTGCCTTCTGACGCTTTCCATTATCCTGTGCTTCCATTTGTGCGCATTGGGCTTTTGCCTCCTCTAAGAGTGCATTTGCCTGCTCTTTGGCAGCGTCCGTCTTTTCCTGTGCAGCAGCACGGCTCTCCTCTTCAATCTGGCTTATCATTTTCTCTAATCCAGTCATACGCTGCTCTTCCTTTCCCGTTTTCCCTTATACCTGAATGCCGATAACTGCCAGAATGGAAATCAGAAGGGACAGGATTGCGTAGGTCTCAACCATGGCAGGAAACAGCATTGCTTTACCGAACTGCTCCGGTTTCTTTGCGATGATGCCCATGGCAGCTACAGAGGTTTTACCCTGTAAGATTGCGGAAACAAGACCGGAAATCGCAATCGGCAGACATGCCATAAATAATAACAGACCGGTGGAAACACTGATATCTGCTGCATTGCCACCCATGATGCCGATCTTCGATAATACCAGGAAAGCTACTAACAATCCGTAAATACCCTGTGTACCGGGTAACAGCTGCATAATCAGTACCTTTGCAAATTTACCGGGATCCTCTGTTACCACACCACTGGCTGCCTGACCTGCTACGCCGACACCGTATGCAGAACCACAACACGCCAGTCCTACTGCCAAAGCTGCTCCTAATAATGCCCAAACAATTCCGTTCATGATTTTACTTCCTCCTTAAAATCAAAGTATTTTGTATTTTGTTTAAACGGGGTGAAGGCTCTTCCGCCACCCTCATAAAATTTACCGTAGAACTCTACATATTGCAGTCGGCTGGTATGCACATAGGCTCCCAACAGATTGATTGCCATATTGAAGGTATGTCCTACTATAAAGACAAGAATAAATAAAATGACACCGGGAATGCTGTCTCCCAGCATGGCTCCCATCTGGTTAAATACGGATGCCATAACACCGGTAGCAAGTCCTAATGCCAGCAGACGGGAATAGGACAGTGCATCGGACAGCCAGCTTGTAATACCGTACAAGCCGTAAGCACCTAACGCCAGACGAAGTCCTGGGTTCTTTTTATCCCTGCCTGCAGTAAGCAGAATGCCCAGCGCACCGCCTCCCGCCAAGATCTTGGATAAGAGGACCACCGATGCCGGAAGTACTATTTTGCTTCCTGCGATTCCGGCGAAAATATCACTAGGAACCAGCATCAGCACCAAACCGATTAACAGACAGAACCAGAAGATAATGTCACAGACAAAATCCCATATCTTTCCATCCCGGCAAAGCATATAACCTTTCAGTCCCAGTCCCACCAGCATGTGGAACAGTCCCACAGCCAGAGAAAACAGCAACAGCCGCATGGGGTCATTTAAGGGTGCGAACCACACCGCGGGAAGGGATACCTTGTGATGGAAAAAGGTTTCCGATATGACATCCACTGCATCTCCGAAGAAGCCACCGAACATGACGCCCCAGAAGAAGGTGGAAAATCCACAATAAAAAAACAGCTTCAAAAACTTCCTGGTGGACTCTGCCATATTGGGAAATTTCTTTAATACAATGCCGCATCCGATAATCATAATCAAGCCGTAGGCTGCATCGGAAAGCATCATGCCAAATAAAAAGACATAGAAGATGGAGGTCACAAAGGTGGGATCAAATTCACCTTTGCCGGGAAGTCCAAAGGACTCCACCACACTTTCCACCGAATCGGAAAAGCCGTTATTCTTTAAGAGAATCGGTGCTTCTTCCTCCTCCGGAATTTCACTGACCTCTACCAGGGCATCAAATTTCTGCTCCATTTCCTTCGCTACCGCATCCGCTTTCCCTGCAGGGACATAACCACTCACGCCAAAGGTATATTGTGTCTGCGGTAATTTGGCAAGAACCCGGTACTTTTCGGCTCTGGCACGGTAGTAATCCGCCACCAGCCGGATTTCTTCCCTCTGGTTTCCATACTCGCCGATAAGTTCCTCCAAAATCACGATTTCTTCCTGATGTCCCGTAATTTGCTGCCGGTATTGCTCCTGCAGTTTTGCCGGGATTTCTCTGGAAGAAACGGTTGGTCTTACAAATCCCATCATTCTCAGATTTTCTTCCAGTTCCGTCTGCTGGGATTTCATGCATACCGCTGTGAGATAGACATAATCCTTATCCGTGGAAATGATTTCCAGTTCGTATGCCTCCAGCTCCGGCGCTTTCTGCGCCAGTTCTTCCATGATGCTCTCTCTGGTACTTCCCACCGGCATCATTCCCACCATAAACGCTGTTTTCTGGGTTCCCGGAAATGTCAGCGGAACCTGCAGAGATAGCCAGGGTGTCAATCCCTCTGCCTGTGTCTGGATTCTGAGGATTTCGGACTTGTGCTCTGCGATTTTTCTGTCCAGATCCAAAATTTTACGGATGGTTTCGATCTTCTGCGTTCTTGCCGCTTCAATCTCCCGTATACGACTTACGGTCTGATTTTTCTTACCTTCCAGTGACGCCAGAAATGATTTATTCTCCGGCTGATACCGATCCAACACTTCTAACGCAGCTTCGGCCTGTGCGGCCCGCTTTTCAAAGGCAGCTCTGGCTGCTGCGGTATCCATATGCTCATAGCTGCTGTCATCTTCCAGTGTAATATTGATCTCTACCACACCTAACTGCTGCAGACGCTCTAAAATTGCTTTTCGATTGCTCTTCCATGCACAGATACTGATTCTACGCATCTGCAATATTGCCATGTCGGCATCCCTCCTTTCTATGCTTACCTTTTGTTTTCTGTTGTTCCTTTTTCCTTGTTACACCAGATTTTCGAGAATTGCCTCAATGGCACTTTTTTCATTTTGGAGAGCTGCTTCCCTCATAGCTGCAATTTCCGCTTCTGATTTTGCCTTCTGCTCCTCTTTCAGCACTGCTTCCTGCTGCCGGATCGATTCCTCCTGTCGTTTGTCAAGTTGACGGCTCTTTTCCTGAGCCTGCAGCTTCATTGCCCTTGCGTCCGCCTTTGCCTGTTCCAGAATGGCACCTGCCTCTTCTTCTGCCTTCTGAACCAAAACGGCAGCCTGCTCCTCCGCCGTCTTTATGGACTTTAATGTTTCCTCAAGCACTGTTTCACCACCTTTTTATATTGAATAAATTGTCTAAAATGTACACTCAATAATAGATTAATTCTACCATAGAATTATAGAACATACAATCAAATCCAAAATTTTTAGTCTCTTTTTAGATAGTTTTTACATTTGTAATTGACAAGAATTCCTCCTTAGGCGTAACATGAGAAAAAAATATTGGAAGGCAGGTTTGAGATATGGTTTTAAATCCGGTTCTTTATCGCAGACGGTTGATTCCCAATGAGTGCATCTTATTAAGGGATGATGTTATTTTATCCTGTACGGATAACATTATTCTCACGAAGTGGAATGCACTTCGTCCCAAAAAGGATTTGCATCATGGCTTCTCCGCGTATTTTCTGAATGAGCACGTAAAGGTCAGTAAATTCTGCAAAGAAGATGGTACGTTTATGTACTGGTACTGCGATATTGTGGATTACGAAGTGGATGCCTCCACCGAGACGGTAACCAGTATTGACCTGTGTGTAGATGTAGTCCTTTATCCGGATGGACATCTGAAGGTTCTGGATCTGGACGAGCTGGTTCAGGCCAGAAGAGAGGGATTGCTCACCCAGTCGCAGATGGAGCAGGCGCTGCTTTCCACCGGCGATTTACTGGATGATATTTATCATGATCGTTTTCATCAAAAATATACGGGATTGTTTCCTTCGTGAAACAATCCCGTTTTTTGATTCTTAATAAAAAATATGTCCGCCAATGGAAATTCCGGTAAGTCCTTCAATCGGCGTACGGAAATAAACACAATTTCCTACATTGGTAACACCTGCCATCGCTTCATCAGCCGCCTGATAGCAGCTCTGTGTTGCCTTTCCCGCCGCCAATGCAGCAGCCAGACGTCCACTGGCTACCGGTGAAAACTGTTTTCTCTGATAAATGACACCTGTCACCGTATCGGGATAAACCGAACTGAGTACGCGGTTAATTACCACCGCTCCTACGGCGACCTTGCCCTCGTAGGGTTCACCGCCTGCTTCACAATAAATGAGATTTGCCAGTAAATAGCGGTCTCCGTCTGCAAAAGTCACCTCGGAAATATCTCGTTTGGCCGAGGATGCTGCCAGAGCTGACAATCTCCGTTCTTCTTCCAGCTGTTTCTTCAAAGCGGCGATATTCTGTTTTTGTAAAGTAATCAGGTTTTCATAGTTTTCCGCTTCTGCTTCCGCAGCATCAATTTCATTGGCATAACCGGCAATACTGTTTGCCGTCTGGCTCACCAGTCCACTGACCTTGCTTTGTTCTGCCTCCACCTGAACCTTCATATCTCCCAGATCCGCCAATTCTGTCTGCAGCTGTTGTTCTGTTTCTGCCACCTGGGTACACGTTGCCTGATATTCCTGTAAAAGCTGTTGGTCATACAGATTCACTTCGCTGATATATTCTGCACGGTTTAAGACATCTCCGAAGTTTTCACTGGTCAGCAACAATTCCAAATAAGAACTTTCACCCTGTTCATAAAGAAATTTAATCCGGGCTTTCATCAGGCTATATTGATCCTGCTCCACCTGTTGGGCTTCTTCCAAAGCTGCCTGGGTCTGCAGAATATCCTGCTGCTTTAGGGAAATCTGGTTTTCCAGTTCGTTTAGATTATCTCCCACTTGTTCCAACTGTTCATTGAGATTATTAAGCTGTCCCTTTAAAGCATTCTGACTGCCTTTCAGGGAATCAATGTTCTGGTTGGTATTGTCCAGCTTATTTTCCGTATCTTTTTTTTCCTGCTCAGCCTGGTCGATTTTTTCCTGCGTCGTCTGGGCATAGACACTCACGGACATTACTGCCACCAGAAAAAGTGACACAAGACCCGTCGCCATATTCTTTTTCCAGAGTCTGTTCATGTCCGCGAGCACCTCCTTCCTGTTGTCCGCTATAAATCAATGGACAGATGACGTCCCGTAGGCTTATATTGCCGGTACTCCACCCCCGCCGCATCCAGCATCCGCTTGGACGCTTTATTGGAAGGAATTCCGTTATACTTGTCACTGCCATAGATAATTGTTTTAATTCCCGACTGAATAATCGCCTTGGCACATTCATTGCAGGGAAACAGGGAAACATAAAGAGTAGCGCCCTCCAGACTTCCCTGATAATTGAGAATGGCATTTAATTCCCCATGGGTCACATAGGAATATTTCGTATCGCCTTCTTCTCCTTCTCTGTCCCAGGGGAACTCGTCATCCGAGCATCCCCTGGGAAAACCATTGTAACCGATTGACAGGATTTTATGATCCTTGCCCACAATACATGCCCCCACCTGGGTATGAGGGTCCTTGGAGCGCATGCCTGCCATGGATGAGATTCCCATAAAATACTCGTCCCAGGATATATAATCACTACGCTTCATGTTTCATCGTTTATCCTTATTATTTGGTTCCGAAAATCCGGTCTCCGGCATCTCCGAGGCCAGGTACAATGTAAGCATTCTCATTCAGTTTTTCATCCAGGGCACCGATATACATATCCACATCGGGATGTGCCTCCTGCATCTTCTTCACACCCTCCGGTGCAGCGATAATACACATGAAATGAATCTTCTTGCAGCCTTTATCCTTTAAGAGCTGAATGGCTGCCACTGCGGATCCACCGGTTGCCAGCATCGGATCTACTACGAATACTTCACGCTCTGCACAATCTGCAGGAAGCTTGCAATAATACTCAACCGGCTCATGGGTCTCCGGATCACGGTATAAGCCGATATGTCCGACTTTCGCAGCCGGAATCAATTCCAGTACACCATCAACCATACCCAGACCGGCACGCAGGATCGGGATAATTGCCATTTTCTTTCCTTTTAATTCTTTTACCGTGGTTTTACAGATGGGGGTCTGGATCTCCACCTCTGTCAAAGGTAAATCTCTGGTTGCCTCATAGCAGATTAACATTGCAATCTCGCTGATAGTCTGACGGAAGTCCTTGGTACCGGTATCGGTACGACGGATGTATCCAATCTTGTGCTGAATTAACGGGTGATCCATAACTACTACTTTTGCCATTTTCTTTTCCTCCTGTAAATACCTTTCTCTTTACTCTTCAATCTTATCAATACGTCTCTGATGACGTTCTTCCCCAGAAAATTCCGTATTTAAAAAAGTTTCCACAATATTCAGCGCCAGATTTTCTCCTATGATTCCTGCTCCCATTGCCAACATGTTGGCATCATTATGCAGTCTGGTCATCTTTGCGGACAAGGAGTCACTGCAAAGTGCGCAGCGCACGCCTTTTACTTTATTGGCTGCAATGGAGATTCCGATTCCGGTGGTACAGATCACAATCCCCTTTTCACACTCCCCGCTTGCTACTGCCTTGGCCGCAGCCCTTGCGAACTCCGGATAATCACAGGAGCTTTTATCATGGCATCCGTAGTCGCGGTATGCAATTCCATGATCCTCCAAATATTTTTTGACGGTCTGCTTTAACTCGTATCCGCCGTGATCACTACCTAATGCAATCATGTTTTTCCTCTTTTCTGTTTATATTCCAACCGGCATTCCGGTTATCTTACGTTAGTATACCACTAATATATAACCGGTCACAACCCTAAAAAGCCATTTATAAGGCATTCCTGCAACATTTAGATTTGCTCCACATGATGTCCTGCCGCCTTGAGAAGCCGGTTCATGATTGCCTGTCCGATACCGCTTTCATCAAAGGCTTCGGAATAGATCACTTCCACTTCCTCATCATCAAATTCACGCAAAATCTGATACAGATGTCTGGCAATGGTTTTCTCATCCATCCGGGTTCCCGCACTCTTAATGCTTGCATCCGGCACCAGCCTCCGATATTCTCTTACGCTTTCATCTGTGGCAATGATTCCTACCTTTTTCCCGGCATGGCATTGCAGCCCGGCAAGCTGGCTGATCCGTGCAACAACCTTTTCCGGTTCTCCGGTGTAGATCGTCAGGTCTCCTTTCGGCGCATAGTGGCGGTATTTCATGCCGGGTGCTTTGGGTCTTTCCTTGGTATCCCCATGCATCATCGTCTGATCCTGCGCCACATCTCCCAAAACCTTGTTTAGCATTTCCAACGTGATATAGCCGGGGCGAAGCAGCATGGGCGGCTCCACGGTACAGTCCACAATGGTAGACTCCACACCGATGGGAATGTCCCCACCATCTATCACCATATCGATTCTGCCGTCCATATCCTCCACCACATACCTTGCCAGTGTGGGACTTGGTCTACCGGAAGTATTGGCACTGGGTGCGGCAACATATCCGCCTGCAGCATCAATCAATGCCTGCGCCGTATGGTGGGAGGGGAAACGCACTGCCACCGTGTCCAGTCCTCCTGTGGTTTCCTGCGGTACCGCCTCGGATTTCGGTAAAATCATGGTCAAGGGTCCCGGCCAGAAAGCCGCCGCCAGTTTTGCGGCACTTTCCGGAATTTCGGTCACAATTTTGTCCAGATCCTCCATCCGGCAGATATGTACAATCAGCGGATTGTCCGAAGGTCTTCCCTTCGCCGCGTAGATTTTTCTGGAAGAATCGGGATTCAGGGCATCTCCCCCCAGTCCGTAAACCGTCTCTGTGGGAAATGCCACAAGTCCTCCCTGCCGCAGAATTTTTCCTGCTTTTTGAATGGCTTCCCTGTCAATTTCGTTTTCGTCTATTTTTATGATCTGTGTTTCCATCGTTTTCTTTGCGAACCTTCTTTCATTCTCGGTCAGTATAGCACACTTTGGCTTGCATGTAAAAGAAATGCTGCTCATATAATAGAGATCAAGAAAGAGGAAAAAGGATACTCTTCTATGTTCAAAATATGGTTGAAACGAAGTGCCTGTCTCGCTGCTTTTCTGCTGTTGTCCGGAATTGCCTTGGTACTCCACGACACATCCGCTTTCCCAACCTTCATGCCCGCCGGCAGTTCTGCCACTGTGACTGCCTGCCAAAAACCGGTAGTCTATATTGATGCGGGGCACGGCGGTATTGATCCGGGAAAGGTGGGAATCAATAATGCACTGGAAAAAGATGTAAATCTCTCCATTGTTATGAAATTAAAGGATTTTCTGGAGGCTTCCGATGTAGAAGTGGTATTGACCAGAGACACTGACAGAGGGCTTTATGAGGAAAATGACAGCAATAAGAAAGTACAGGACATGAAAAACAGAGTGAAAAAAATTGAAGAAACCCATCCTGCACTGGTCGTCAGTGTTCATCAGAACAGCTATCACGAGGAGTATGTACACGGAGCACAGGTTTTCTATTATGAAACCAGTCCGGAAGGGAAACAGGCCGCCGAAATCCTACAGGATCAGTTGGTTCGTACCTTGGATCCTTCCAATCACCGGGTTGCCAAAGCCAACGACAGCTACTATCTGTTAAAAAAAACCTCGGTGCCTATTGTGATTGCCGAATGTGGCTTTCTCTCCAATAGCGCCGAGGCTGCTAAATTGATTGACGATACTTATCAGGAGCGGGTTGCCTGGGCAATCCACTTAGGAATCCTTCGATATCTGAATCATTGATAATTATTGTGCAAGATAGGTGGAAAACAGATCCCACACATAATCTGCCTGAAGTCCCAGTTTCCAGCCCGCTACACCGGCCAGATTGTACTGACTCATCACGCCAAGCTTTGCCTGAATGGATTCCGCATCCTCCAGCCAGATCTGACACAGGGTATCTCCGCTTTCATATTCTCCATAATTCTGGCAGACTTCATCATTCCACTCCGGTGTCACTCCATTCTGCGTTAAAAGATTCTGGGCTGTATTCATTCCCACAGATTCACAGGTTACATTTCCTCCCTGGGTTTTCCATACCCGCGTATAAAAAGGAAGGGCATTGATCACCTTTTCCTCCGGTACCACTGCAACGGTATCGGCAATTCCCTTACTTACATATCCTATAGAAGCAACGGAGCCTGCCTCGCTTCCCGCATAGTGTTCATCGTAACCCATAATCACCACATAATCTGCCCAGATCCCCTGTTCTGCGCGATTGTAATGTGCGGTATACTCTGTAGGTACATAGTTATCAACGGAAAGTACGATTCCTCGATTGCGGCATGCCACCGACAGTTCCCTGATAAACTGAATATAGTCTTCTCCTGCCTGCATGTTGACCTGTTCAAAATCTACATTGATTCCATCAAAACCATACTCTTCTACTGCTGCCATCAAATTGTGACACAGATTGTTGCGGGCAGTCGTGGAGGAAAGAAGTTCTTTGGAATTCACATCTACGCTGGGCTCGTCCACGTTGCTGACAAGTGCCCAGACCTCCAGTCCCAAATCATGCGCCGTATCCACGTAATTTTTGTTGGCAATATTTACAATGTTGCCCTGGTTATCACTTAAGAAAAATACAGTGGGAGAAACCACATTGATTCCCTGGGTTCCTTTCAATCCCTCTTTCAGATAACTGCCGTCCTGCGCTGACCAGAACTGCTGCCAGACCATATTGATCTTATGATCTCTCTTTATATTGGTAAACACCGGTTCTGTGAAATCCGAAGCATAATCAACTGCCACCGGTCCCACCTGATCCAGTCTCTTATTTTCCACATATCCGATGAAGCCGTCGATGGTCTGTACCTTCGACCACTCATCCATTTGTTCTAATACAATTACCTGCTCTCCACTTTCTATCCGTGTCAGGATCGCACTTTTGACACCTCCGCGTAATCGCACCGCTGTACTCTTATTGATGGTTCCTTCTGTCCGTTCACTCATCCGGGTGTCGATCCATACGCGGTTGGGATCCGTATAGGGATAATAGTGAAGATCCGTATATTGTGCCACATAATCGGCGGCAATATACAGCGTATCATCTTCATAATAGGAAATCCTGTAATCCGTAGTGTTATCCACCGGCTGCTGTTCCTCATCCGTATAACTGTACTGGGAGGTTCCAAAAGTAGTACGGATCACATAGGTAGGCATGGTATACAGTAAAAGCTGTTCCTCTACATCCGCATAAAAACGCTCATTAAAATATTTATGCACGGTATCCAGGTCAAAATACACTTCCCCATCTACATACCGGGCATGCTCAGGCACTATCGTATCCTGCAAAATGATTGCCATATCCGAATCGGAATACAAGTTATAATATTCGTTTAAATCTGCTTCTTCCTGAGAATAGGAATATTTCTCATATAGTTTACTGCCGAAGGTCACTCCTCCAATGATTAAAATCAAAAAAATGGCAATGAACACCGGAATTACTTTTTTCATCTGTATAAACTCCTTTCCGACGTTCCATATTATAACAGACTATTCTTTTACCGTCATTAGTTTTCCTCAGAAAAAATTTTCCATAACGCATTTCACTCCGTTTCGTTAAAAATCTTCCCGTTTGGGCAGACTGTCATAGAGGGGTTTCCGAATGAACGCATTTTATGGCACAAATCTGGCAATCTATGGCTTATAATAAAGTTCGTTTATCTTGTCATATCGGATTTCCCGCACGACACCTGCATCATCCATGATATAATCCGGCATATAAATCTCTTCGGCTTCTTCCCGAACGCAAACATTTGCGGTCATGTCCGGTATGCATGGTATTCTTTCCTTTTTTATGGAAATTCCCTGCAGAATGGCATATGCGAGCTGTTCCGACAAAATCTGTTCCCGATCACGAATCGTGATCACCTCCTCACATACAGAATCTCAAAAAGAGGTATGTTCCGTGATACAAATCTTTTTGATGTGAAGATGACGGTAAAAGGACAATCTGACGAGACACCCGAACGCGTAAAAAAATTTTGAATTAAGCGTGGAATTTAGAAAAGAATTATTCTATAGATAGTAATAGCAAAGACAAGCTTTAAAGCTTTAAGACATCCTGAATCAATATGAAATTAAATAAACACAAAGGATGATACGGAACGGAACCGTTCCATGCTGACTAACGATAGAAAAAAAGAATCATTTTGATACCTCCAGACATTACTGATTGTCCGTGGCGTCCCATGTGTATAATCATACAAAACATACCGGGATTATGCAAGCTTTTTCACAAATTCCATTGATTAAATTTTTCTAAACTCCGAGTGCGTCTATTGACTAACACCGGAACAAAGTTTATCATAACTTAAATATAAGAAATTTGTAAAAAGAAAGGAGTTTATGCATCCATGAAGATCGAAAAAGTGAACGATCATCAGATCCGCTGCACCCTCACCCGGGAAGATCTGGCTGTCCGTCAACTCAAGATCAGTGAACTGGCTTACGGCACAGACAAGGCAAAACAGCTTTTCCATGATATGATGCAGCAGGCCTCCTTCGAATTCGGTTTTGAAGCAGAGGATATTCCTCTTATGATAGAAGCAATTCCGTTAAATTCCGAGTGCATTGTGCTCATTATCACCAAGGTAGAAGATCCAGAGGAACTGGACACACGTTTTGCCAAATTTGCTCCTTCCATTCATGATACCCTTGATGATGAGACTCTGGAGGATCTTGAAGAGCTCCCTCCTACCCAGGAAAAACCGCTTTCCGAAGAAATTGCCGAGCTTTTCCACAAAATCCAGAAAGCCAAAGGGGAGATTCCCTCCACACAGGCTTCCGGTGCAAAGAAGGAACCCACGAAAGAACCGGCTCCTGCGGTACCGGTCTTGCGCATGTTTTCTTTTCATAATCTGCAGCCCCTGATTCGCCTTGCAGGTATTATAGGGCATGAGCCATTAGGTGACAGTGCCTTATATAAGGCCGAAAACGGTGGCTATGTACTGGTTCTGAGCCTGGGCGAACAGACCCCTGCCGCTTTTAGCCGTATCTGTAACATCGTTTCCGAATACGGAGATGCCGTAAAACAGATGCCCGGTAATGAAGCCTACTTTGCGGAGCATTTCTCTCCGGTGATCAAAAACCATGCGTTAGAAAATCTGATGACTCTATCCAGATAAATCCGATGAAATGTGCGCCACCGGGCGCACCCGACGAAAAAGAGGTATCACCCTTATGGGAGATACCTCTTTTCTTTACCCTGTATGATTTATGCCTCTTCGATAGCAGTCATCAGTTCATCGATGTCGATACCATGTACCATGGCAGCCTCCTCGATGGATTCGCCCTGTGCGGAAGGGCATCCCAGACAGTGCATACCGGCACCTAACAGAATCGGCACAACGGCTTCGTTGGTACGAATTGCCTCACCGATAGTCATTTCTCTTGTAATTCCAGTCATATCGATTCTCCTTTCGTTGGAAGTGTTCCTAGTATAATACTTTTTTCGATTTTTAGCAACCTATCCATGCTCGCTAACCTATTATAAAAATGCCAATTTTGTTATAAAAAGCGCATCCTGCCGCATTGTTTTCCCACTGCATTTTTACTATAATTCCCATATTATATCCTGTTTAATCTTTATCTTGAAATATTTCATGGGAAAATTTTGGTATGAACAGACAAAATACGTTTTTTTCAAAAAAATACTGGGAGCATTTCCTGCATAAACAATTTTCCAGTGATATGTTTTCCTATCAGGAAATCTTCAAAATGCTGTTTCCTCTCATTCTGGACATGTTTTTTATTAACGTGATCAGTATGCTGACCACATCCATGATCAGTTCCTCCAGTGAGGCATCTGTGGCTGCCGTGAGCATGATCAATCCGGTTACCACCCTTGTGCTATGCCTGTTAAATGCGATTGCCGCCGGTGGTACTGTCGTTGTGGCTCAATACAAAGGCAAAGGAAACCAGGAAAAAATCCGTGAGGCATGTGGACATACCTTACTGGTAACCATAGGAATCTCCCTGCTGATCTGTATCTTGCTGATTCTTTTTGCCTCTCCTATGGTTTATATCCTCTATGGCAATGCAGAGCCGCTGGTAATCCGTAAATCCGTCCAGTACCTGTCAGGGGTCAGTGTCTCTCTGATCATCTACTCCCTGTACTCTGCAGTTTTCGCCATTTTCCGTGGATTGGGTGAAACCAAAACCTGTCTGCGGCTCACGATTTACATCAATGTTTCCTATTTTATTTTCAGTTTTATTTTTATCAATGTTTTACATTGGGATATTATGGGTACCATACTGGCATTAACTCTTGCCCGTCTACTGGGATCCGTAATGTCAGCCTATCATCTTTTCATCAAGAAAAATCGATTACTTTATTTGCAGAAGTCCGATCTTATACGGTTTGATGCAAGAATTTTCCATTCTATGCTAAAAATCAGTATTCCCTTCGGCTCGGAGCAGTTATTTTTATACGGCGGAAGTATTTTAGTCCAAAAGTATCTGGTAGAATTGGGAACCGCAAGCATTGCTGCAAACGCAATTGCTTCCTCTCTCTTCGGTCTAGCCTATGCAGCTCCCTACGCCGTAGGGAATCTGGCAACTACTGTCATCGGACAATGTATTGGTGCCGGCAAAAAAGATCTGGCAAAGTGGTATGGCCGTAAACTGATCTATCTGGGTACTGCACTGGTTCTGGTTTCTCTGGTCGTCTTTATTCCTTTGATGCCCTGGTTATTAACCACCTATCATCCTTCCCAGGAGGCTGTTCAGCTGATCCTGCGCCTGCTTTGGATCGCCATCGTCCCCATGCCGTTCTTCTGGTCAATGTCAAATATCATGCCCTACACCTTAAGATCCGCCGGAGATGCTGTCTATTCCTCCGTGGTTTCTCTGGTCACCATGTGGCTCATCCGTGTGGGAGCCGGCTATATCGCCGCAATCCCCATGGGCTGCGGTGTAGAAGGAGCCTGGGTATGTATGTCCCTGGAATGGGTGGTTCGCACTTTTCTGTTCCTGATTCGTTTTCATGGTACTGCCTGGTTAAACAAGAAAACAATTGATTAAAAAGGATTAAAAAGGAAGAATAATACTCTTGTATTTCCCTGCATTTTATATTACAATGAGGTTATCAATTTGATAAATAAATATCAATTAGCAAGATTGATATACACAGTCAGGAGGAAAATATTATGGCATATGTAATTAGTGACGCTTGTGTTAGCTGTGGTGCTTGTGAGGCTCAGTGCCCCGTTGGTGCTATTCACATGGGAGATGGTCAGTTCGAGATCGATGCTGATGCTTGTATCGAGTGCGGTTCCTGTGCAGGTGCTTGCCCTACCGGTTCTATCTCTCAGGGCTAATCAACAAACATACAATAGGATTGAAGGGCGTCCAGCTATTCTGCTGGACGCTTTTTTTGTTTCCGTCTCAATAATTCATCCAGCCTTTTAAAATGCTCTTCTTCCTTAGCGGCCCGTTCCTCGTTCTGTTCTGTTATTGTCCGCAGTTCATAATCCAATTCTTTCAGTATATGTTCCTTTGCTTCGTTGATTTCTTCTGTATGCCTGCGTGATAATTCCTGCGTCTGCTTTTCATTCACCTCTGACACTGCCTGTACCAATGCCTGTTTAAACAGCTCTGCCATCCGTTTAAGCTTCTGTTCTCTGCTTTCCTCCTGTACGGATATCTGTGTAGTCTGCTGCTGTACCTGCAAGTGCTTCTCCTCCTGCTTGTCCCGGAACGGATTTGCAAAATTTTCCAATCTTTCTGCTTGTTCGGAAAATTCTTTTTCCAAAGGTGTAAGCTTGCCATCTTTTAATAGCAATCGGATTGCCTTCAGCTGCAACCCCTGCTCCTTCAGATTTTTAATTCGGATAAACCGCTCAATATCCTCTGATGTGTAGTAACGATGCCCCAGTTCATTCCGTTTAATGGGCAGGGCAAGTTCTTCCTCCCAGTAACGAAGTACGTGGCTCTCTACCTCCACCTTCTTCGCTGCCTCTGAAATTAAATAATTCATAGTCTGATCCTCCTATCAAAAAAGAGGACATGCCCGAAAGCTTGTCCTCTTTTGTAATCTGTTATGAAACGAAACTAATCCCGATGATTATTATCATGCTGTAAATTAGCAAACTGCGTGTAATTAGGCAGCCATGCCAGTTCTACCGTACCGATCGGGCCGTTTCTCTGTTTGGCAATAATGATTTCTGCCACATTTTTCCGCTCTGTATCGTGATTGTAGTAGTCATCACGGTAAATAAACATAACCACATCCGCATCCTGCTCGATTGCTCCCGACTCACGCAAATCAGAAAGCATGGGTCTGTGATCCGGTCTCTGCTCCACTGCACGGGATAACTGTGACAGGGCAATAACAGGCACACTTAATTCTCTCGCCAACGCTTTTAAAGAACGGGAAATATCAGAAATTTCCTGCTGACGGGAATCGGATCTGCCACTTCCTGTCATTAACTGTAAATAGTCGATCATAATAATGGAAAGATTATGTTCCAACTTATACTTACGACATTTGGAGCGAAGCTCCGCAATACTGATACCCGGAGTATCATCTATGATCAGATTGGATTTTCCAATGGTGCCTGCACTTTCAATCAAGTCCTCCCATTCCTGATCCGACAATTGTCCGGTCCTGATATGCTGGGAATCTACTTTTGACTCTAAGGAAAACAAACGGTTCACCAGCTGTTCCTTGGACATCTCAAGACTGAATACTGCTACCGTCTGATTCTGTTTAAAAGCGATATGCTGTGCAATATTTAAAACAAACGCGGTTTTTCCCATGGAAGGACGCGCTGCAATCAAAATCAGATCCGAAGGCTGTAAACCGGCTGTGCGATAATCCAGATCAATGAATCCCGTAGGGATACCGGTCACCGCTCCCTTATTTTTTGATGCCTTCTCGATCTTGTCCATGGCATTCATAACCACCTGACGGATCGGCACGAAGTCACCGGTATTTCTTTTCTGTACTACGGAGAATACCTTTTTCTCCGTTTCCTCCAGAATCATCTCCAGGCTTTCCTTGCCCAGATAGCAGGTATTTTCAATCTCCTCTGTCAGCTTTATCAATTTCCGCAGGGTAGCCTTCTCTGCCACAATTCCCGCATAGTATTTGATATTCGCTGAAGTAGGTACCGCTGTGATAATATCCCGGATAAACTCCAGACTTGCCACCTCAGGCGGTACATCCTTCTCCTTGAGGCGGTTCTGTAAGGTCACCAGATCAACCGGAGAGCCTTCCTCGTTCAGCTCCACCATGGTGTCAAACAGGATTCCATATTGTTTGCCGTAAAAATCTTCCCCCGTGATCTGCTCCGAGGCAACCACGATTGCCTCACGATCCATGATCATAGAACCGATAACCGATTGCTCTGCTTCTATACTGTGTGGGAGAACGCGCTTGATCAGTGCTTCATCCATTGTCTTATACTTCTTTCACTTCTACCTTTAATGTACCTGTCACCTGGGGATGCAGTTTAATTTTTACCTCATACATACCGAAAGTTTTAATGGGATCTGACAACTGAATTTTCTTTTTATCGATTTCCAGTCCACACTGTTCCTTTGCAGCCACTGCAATTTCCTTGGATGCCACAGCGCCAAAGGCTTTTCCGTTCTCTCCCGCTTTCATTTCCACCGTCACCTTCTTGGTCTCCAGAAGGGCAGCCAGATCTTTGGCTTCCTGTAACTGCTGTGCTGCCAGTTTGTCGCTGTTTGCCTTTTGCAATTTCAGGTCATTTAAATTCTTTCCGGTTGCTTCGATACCGATTTTTTTCGGCAGAATGTAGTTTCGGGCAAAACCATCATTGGCCTCAATGATGTCTCCCTTTTTTCCTAATTTTTTTTCATCCTGTAATAAAATAATTTTCACTAGTCTAATTCTCCATCCTCTATCATAGTATCTATGGTACGTTTCACTGCTCCGATAGCCTCAATCAAAGAAGTACCTTCCATCTGGCAGCCTGCCACATTCATATGACCACCGCCTCCCAGCTTCTCCATAATAACCTGTACATTCACATCATCAATGGAGCGGGCACTGATAAAAATCTTACCGGCATAATCCGTAAGTACGAAACTTGCCTTGATTCCTTTGATATTCAGCAATTCGTTTGCTGCCTGGGCTCCCACTACTGTAGGGCTGTTAATATCCTCTCCCGTGCAGGTGGAAATCGCATAATACGTGCGATAAATCTCAGCCTGGCTGACCGCATCTGCTTTTGCTTTGTACTCAGCAGCCCCCTCCCGGAAAAGTTTACGCACACGGGTCACATCCGCTCCGTTACGGCGCAGGAATGCTGCCGCTTCGAAGGTACGCACGCCGGTCTTGGTCATAAAGTTGTTGGTATCGATCATGATGCCGGAGTACAGACAGTCCACCTCTTCCGCACAGATGTGGATATTATCCAATGTATACTGCAGAATTTCCGCTACCATCTCACAGGTGGAAGATGCGTATGCCTCAATATAAGACAAAGTTGCATTCTCAATCACTTCACTTCCCTGTCGATGGTGATCCAGTACTACCACAGATTTGCAGAAATGAAGTAATTCCGGACACTCTGTGATACTGGGTTTATTCACATCCACTATAATCAGCACTGCATTAGAGCCTACCATATCCAAAGCCTGCTGGCTGTTTAAAATCATATTGGGTTCGTAATCCGGATTATCCATAAATAAATCCACTAAGGGCTGCAGGGAAGTCGATACATCATTTAATACAATATGCGCTTCTCTGTCCAAAGTCTTGGCAATCCGGTAAATACCAATAGAAGCACCAAACGAATCCACATCTCCCAGACGGTGTCCCATGATAAACACCTGATCCTTGCCGGTAATAATTTCCTTCAAGGCATGCGCCTTCACGCGCGCCTTCACTCTGGTACTCTTCTCCACCTGCTGGCTCTTACCACCGTAATAGGTGATATTTTCCATGGTTTTGATAACAGCCTGATCACCGCCACGTCCCAAAGCGAGGTCAATGGCATTTCGGGCAAATTCATAATTCTGGGCATAAGTCAGACCGCCAATGCCGATACCAATACTGATCGTCACTGCCATCTCATTTCCGATATTGACCGTTTTCACATCCTCGAGCAGATCAAACTTGGCCTCTTTCAGCTGGGAAATCGCCTTTTTCCGTAAAATAATCAGATATTTATCCTTCTCCAGCTTTTTACAGATGCCATCCAGACCGGCAATATATTTGTTGATCTTACGATCAATCAACGCAATCAAAAGGGATCTTCTGACTTCCTCAACACTCTCCAAAGCTTCTTCATAATTATCCAGATAAAGCAGTCCCACTGCCACACTCTGGTCATCCACTTCCTGAAGCGCAATCTTCAATGCAGTCTCGTCAAAAAGATAAAAGGCCACCAGATATCCTTCATATTCACTTAAATCAATAAGCTCGCTGCCCCGTGACATATCCTTTAGAGAGATCTTTTTCATTTTGGCAACGAAATTATGTCCCTCGAATTCTACTTCGCACTCTGTCTCTGTCACATCCGTCTCACCCGGAAGTCTCTCTCTGGTCACCGAGGGGAATATGGAGGTAATGGATTTATTAAACCCCTGCTCCTTATGCACCGTGTTCTCAAACTCTTCGTTGCTCCAAATCACCCTGCCGTTCTCGTCCAGCAGAGCATAGGGCAATTCCAGTTGTCGTAACAGCGTTCTCTGGATCTGACCGTATTCCGTTGCAAAGCTGATCAGTTCATTCATGATCAGTGTCTTACTATTGCGCATCATAATCAGCACAATCGTAAAATACACCAGCGCGTAGAAACTTAGTATCAGTCCCACTCTGTAATCCAGGAAATAGGAAGCCACATCGACACCGATGAGCAAAAATCCAAGATAGAGGGAATAGCGGAACAGCAGCTTCTGCTTTCCCTTTAATTTCACATTGTTCTTCATACGTGTCCTCTTGTGCTTATCACAAATTAATCTTTTATATTATAGCACCTTTTGGGCAAAACTACCATAGTATTCTTTTGCAGAAAAAAAGGCCGTCGGGTCGAAACCTGACGGTCTTGCATGTCATATTAGTCCATTACATAGGGCATCAGTGCAACGTGACGAGCTCTCTTAATTGCTACAGTCAGTGCTCTCTGATGTTTTGCACAGTTTCCGGTGATACGACGAGGAAGGATCTTACCTCTCTCGGATACGTATCTCTTTAACTTTGCGGTATCTTTGTAATCGATTACGTTATCTTTTCCACAGAATACGCAAACTTTTTTTCTTCTGCGCATGCCGCCTTTTCTTCTCATAGGAGAATCAGACTTCTCGGTCTTATTAAAAGCCATAGTATTGCCTCCTTCTTAAAATCTGTTTTTAGTTAAAGGGCAGTTCTTCTTCAATTCCATCGGGAATATTCATGAAGCCTTCGCTTGCTCCCATAGGAGCCGGACGAGAGGAACCCTGACTGCTACCGGAGAACCCCCCATCTCCGCCGGAAGCGTTCTTGCTCTCTGCAAATTCCTGTTCCTCAACTACCACATCTGTCGTGTAAACCTTTACACCATCCTTATTGGTATAACTACCGGTCTGGATTCGTCCGGTAACCGCAATCTTCGTTCCTTTACGGAAGTACTTCTCAGCAAACTCTGCAGCTCTGCCGAAAGCAACGCAACCAATAAAGTCAGCGGACTGTTCGTCATTGTTGCGGTTAAACCTGCGATCAACTGCGATTGTATAACGTGCAATTGCAGTTGCGTTCTCCCCCTGGGAGTAACGAACCTCAGGATCTCTTGTCAATCTACCCATAAGAATTACTTTATTCATACCCGTTCTCTCTTTTCTGTCTATTTCTCGTCCTGTCTAACAACTAAATAACGAATTACGTTATCCATGATGCGAACACGGCTCTCGATTTCAGCGGGAACAGTGGGCTCTGCGTCAAACTGAATGAAGTAATAGAAAGCTTCCTTCATCTTCTGAACATCGTACGCAAGTTTTCTCTTACCCCACTCGTCAACATTGGTGATCTGACCACCGAATCTCTCGATCAGAGCTTTGCACTGCTCAACAGTAGCTGCTCTCTCATCGTCTTCGATCTTAGCGCTGACAACGACGGCTAATTCATATTTGTTCATGCTTGTACCTCCTTTTGGTCTCTGGCCCCTGTCTCATGCAGGAGCAAGGAAATTATTGTATCACGGAGAAATATGATAACATAGGATCCCGCTAAAATCAAGCTTTTGCATGAATTTCTCTAATGTTTTTTTCTACCTGTTTCCGTGGAATCATAATCTGATGACCGCAGCCGCAGCATTTCAGGCGGAAATCTGCTCCAACCCGTAACACTTCCCATTCTTTACTGCCACAAGGATGCTGCTTCTTTAACCGGATGATATCTCCTACTTTGATTTCCATATCATACTCCTAACATTACTTACGGCAATTGCCCGAAAATTTCTCCGATACTTCCCTGTATCACCAGATCGGCAATCTTATCTTTGGGAGTCGGTGTCTTATTGATCAAAACCAGTTTATTGCCTCGATAATAATCGATCAATCCCGCTGCCGGATAAACTGCCAGAGAGGTTCCTCCGATGATCAGCATATCTGCATGACTGATCGACGAAACAGCATCTTCTAATGTCTGCTGATCCAACCCTTCCTCATAAAGCACCACATCCGGTTTCACGATGCCGCCACAGGTGCAACGGGGAATCCCTGTGGAATTTTTCACAAACTCCACATCGTAGAATTTTCCGCATTCCTCGCAGTAGTTCCGCAGGACACTGCCGTGGAGTTCCAGTACATGCTTCGAGCCCGCTGCCTGATGCAAACCGTCAATATTCTGCGTCACCACAGCTTTCAGCCTGCCTTCCTGTTCCCACTGTGCCAGCTTCTTATGAGCTGCATTGGGTTTCGCATCCAGATATAGCATTTTATCCCGGTAAAACCGGAAAAATTCCTCCGTTTTGCTGCGGAAAAAAGTGTGGCTTAAAATCGTCTCCGGTGGATAGTCATACTTCTGATGATACAACCCGTCCGTACTGCGAAAATCCGGGATACCGCTCTCTGTGGATACACCGGCTCCACCGAAAAATACAATGTTATTGCTTTCCTCTACCCATTTCTTTAAGATTTCCAGTTCTGTCATTCTTTTCCCCATTTCTGCGCACGCTTTTTTGCGCATGGCGAGTATGTGTCAAGTATGCGCAGACACAAATCTCGAGATTGAAAAATTTTATTTTTCAATCTTTTCCTCAATCCATTCTTCCAACACACTGGCGCGGCTTGCCCAGGTATGGTCTTTCAACGCAGTATGATAGGCTTCTTCTCTGATATTCTGCAGAGTTTTCTGCCTGGATTCTTCTAAAAGCCTCCCCACCTTCTCCGGTACCACAGCCATGTGGGAAGGATTGTACAGCAGTACATTTTCCTCATCCTTAAGGACTTCCTCCAGATAAAGACTGGAATCCGTGAGACAGACTGCCCCGTTTAACATGGTGTTAAAAATTCTGTCATGGGCACCGTCCTTAAACCAGGGCATCACATTGACGGAAATCTTGGATGCCATGATTTTTTCCAGACATTCCCTGGAATTCAAGGGGCCACCCCACAACAGATTTTCTTTACGATTACAAGCCAGTTCATCCCAGCCGCCACCGTATACCTCCACTTTAAATCCGCTATCCACCAGGGTCTGAATGATTTTGCCCCGCATCACATTCCGCACATAGAGGTCGATAAAAATCAGGTTGGGAATGGTCTGTTTCAGCTCTGCCTCTGTCACTTCCGGAATTTCCCGACGGATATGCCGTTCTGCCACATCTTCCAGTGTCAGATTCGGATGCTGCAAAAGTTCTGCAATCATTCCCCGGTAGAAATCTCCGTATTCCTTCCCGTTCCGGTCAATGTACTTGTCGAAATGGTTGGGAGGTGTATAGTTTCCCGTAAAGCAGAAGTCACTCTTCTTTTGATTCCAAGGAATCAAGTCCTCATAACCGCACACCGGCGTGCCCGCCAGAGGCAAAAAATAATCGCTGTGTATTTCCGGAAAAAACCGTTTCATGTAGTCCCGATGCTTTCTATCAATACTGATATGGTAGTAATTAGGAGGCACCTGTTCAATGAATCCATGATAATAAAAGGGATGATCCACGACGATATTGTAGCAGGGAATATCAAAAGCCTCCCAGATATACTCATGGTTCTCATCCAGGAGTATCGTGTCCTGGGATATTGCATGAAAGTTAAAGGTCACCATCACCGTATTGCCACGTTCAATAAAACGGAGAAGCTCTCCCGAGCTCTCCGCTTCTCTCTCAAAATCAAACATCAGGACTTTGTGTCCCATTTCTATAAAGGCTTTCGCCAGCTGTTCGCTGAAATATCCCTGTGTCTCGATACCGCCTTTAAACAATACAATTTTCTTCATGTAACTATTCCTACTTCGGTTTTAACACGCCAGATCCACATTCATGCCCCTGTACCCAATCGCATCTGTTGCTTTCTTGTCCTGCTGGTACGGATTTTCTTCATTATAATATTTAATCTGGGTATTGGTTTCCCCACCGGCTACATAGGTTCGTCCGCATTCCGGGCAGATTGCTGTCTGAATGGAAACAGAAGCATTGATTACTTTGCCGTTATTCTGCTGGGCTTTGTTGTAGGCATTGGATACATGCTCCTGCTCATGGGCGCGGACTCTGGTCGCTGCCGCCTCCGGGGAAATGTGTGCCGCAGACTTAAAAGAAACCATCTCATCCGAACCATCCTGATATTTCCGGTTCTTGCAGGTTTCGCATTCTGCAGGAGAGGAGCGGTGTCCCGGCAGTTTCTCCGTGGACTCACCCGGATTCTTAATCACGCCGGTGGTCTGGTCATCGTCTGCCTGACCCGGTATGGCAAAGTTCTGGAGTCCGTTGGTATTCCGGTTCACAGCACTGCTGTAATAATCTGTATATCCGCTGATGGGTGCGATTCCACTCATGTTTCCCTCTCCTTCCCGTCAAAAAGCCTGTTACTGATTAGAGTATAGCACAGTTGAGGGCTCTCCACCAGATAAAAATTTCTATTCCTCATCCTCATCACTCACAGGATAAAAGTCGGAAGTACAGACAACCGTGTATTCCCCCTCCTGTCCCGGCACTACTTTTTCCTCCGTGCCCACATGCTCTCCGCATACCCAGAAGGAACCATCGGCTTTTTGTATTACCGTATTATTCAAAAAATGAGGATACATATCTCCTATATCTGCAATATTTTCATAATTGTCATCATATTTCAGTTTTCCCAGCCAGCCCTGTACCATTTCCTCATGAGTTGTACATGTTGTATAAGGAATCGAAATATTGGTCCATACCATCGTGACATTTTCTGCTACCAGAATCGGATCTCTTACCACCTCAAGCCCTGGGACTCCACAGTTTCCACTGCTATTATATCCCCATGTCCATACGGTTCCGTCCTTGCAGAGTGCTGCATGATTAAACCATCCTCCAGTTACCCAGACTGCGTTTTCCAGAATCTTTTTGGGCATATAAATATAGTAATAAGCATAACCACTTGTTCTCCACACTGTTCCCCATGTCCACACCGTGCCATCCGTTTTCAAAGCAACCACATCGTTTCTTCCACAGCAAGCGTAAGCTACATCTTCCATCAATAAAACCGGTGTGGTCACCGTACAGTCATAGGCATTATTTCGGTAATTGTCCCAATCAAATTCCTTGTATTGCTGTAAAGCGCCACTGCCAGAATTACCTACCCCATAGAGTTTCCCGTCACTGGTAAGGTAAATCATAAAACTCCTTTGAGAAAAATCTACATGGATGACATTCTCCGCTATTTTTAGCGGCTCACTGTAAAAATCGAACCCCTGGGTTCCCTGTCCTAACTGCCCGTATGAATTCTCACCACTTCCCCATAAAACCTGATTGTCATCAATAACATATAAGTTTCCTGGGTCACCCAGTCTTTTATTATAGTATTCCTCAATATCCACAGAAACCTCTATGGGTTCTGGTGGTTCTGATTCCGCTGTTTCCTCCTGTGTTTCGTCATTTTCCACCGTCTCTATATCGTTTTCTGCCTGCTGGAAACTTTCCGTATCCTCATTTGCTCTTTCGTTCCGTTTGGTAACCGCCAAACATGACAGAACAATCACGGTCACGAACATTGCACTCAATATCACGATTGCGATTCTCTTAAAAATAACAGACTCTTTTTGCAAATTTCCTTCCTCCTTTTTCATCCTCCAAACTGCCCTATATTCTTATCTTAGCTTGCGGGATAGGAGAGTGTCAATACAACCAACTTACTACCTCTTTTCCAAAAATTTTGCTATAATCAAGCACATTCCTGTTCTCATCTTTATAAAGCAAATTGGTATACTTCTTTATTACTGGCTTGAACCTATCCAAAATTAAGTAGAATTTCCCTTTATCCTCTTTTATTTCTGCTAGTGTTTTTGATAGTTCTCCCATACATTTTTCCTCCTCAAGAGGTAAAAAGGGAGATTTCCTTCAAATGTAAACAAGGCTCAAAAACTTGTACTGTATTATTTTGTCATAAAAAATAGAGATTTTTTGCGAAGTGTCAAAATCATTGCGTTTGCTGTCAAAATCATTTTGGAATACACTAATATGTTGTAGGGAAATGAGAAAAGACCTATAATATTTTTATAAAAAGAAGGGGGAATTGAATATGCCTAGACCAGAACCTATATATTTTAGCAGTATATTACTTGACCTTTTGCAATATAGTATTAAATTTCTGAGAGAATACTCAGGTGTTTTCTTGTTTGTATGTACCTTCCTCTGTGTTTTAGTTGCATTTTTAGCATATCCCAAGAAACAAGTTAAAATCTTCTTTATTGGTCTGCCTATATTCTTTATTATTATAAGTTTGTTTTTTAAGCACTATCTCCATGGACCATCTGGCAAACTTTCTACCTATATGAAAGACTTATTGAATATGTCTTGTTATGGAATAGCTTATACGCCAATTTTCGTTTCATTTTACTGGTTGTCGGTTGGAATTTCTGCTCTACTCTCTTTAAAAGGAACCTTAACAACACTAAAAAAAATGTATTTATAGTACAATAACAAGTCTTTTATTATGGCTATTTGTATATTGTTGGGAATGGATTGCTACTTTTCTATTATTTTTAACCTTTAAATAAACAAATCAAGAAATTGATTCCGGTCTCAAAAACCGGTTTTGGAATTCCAATCCAAAACCGGTTTTATCTGCAAAAATATTATTTTAATACTTTACTCAATAGCATTTTCTATCATGCATAATCAATTCAGCAAGAGAACGACACGCTGCTACTATTGACTCATTCTGGACATTTCCCATCTTCAACTGTGCTAACATTGCTTGACTGGATGCCTTCATATAGTTTACTAACGCTCCTGTTAAGCCCTCTATCGAATATTCTGTAGGTTTAAGGTCATTCAACCAATAAGAACATCTTTTTTTATAAAGCATTAAGTAATATGAACTGAAAGCTGCTGAAAGTACATATTTACTACTATTTTGAATCATGTTTCGCTTAATCAAGGATGAAATACCTATAGCATCCATGTCTGCTATCACATCACAGTAATTCATCTGAACTTCATTGGTCGGAGCCAGATTGTATGGATTGTCTTCCAATACCTCCATCTTTCCAATTCTATCTCTGGCATGTCCGATTGCTGCCGCATTAAGATTATTTACCGCCAAAATGTTCACTTCTTTAATGCCTGTTGCCAAATCTCCAGCCCAACCATACCATTCTTTTTTTGAGCCAAGTACAGATTTAAAATATAAATAAGCGGAAATAATAACAGCCAGGTGCGGTAATTCAATCATTCGGCTGAAAGTATATTCCATATTATTGACATCTGCCTCTGTCACACTAACTCAACAATGGGGTCATTGTCTAAACACATAAACTGCTGAAACGCACTGACCTTAGTTTCCAGTGTACTGTCATATACGCCATTCAGTTCATCTACGATATATCCATTGCAAATCAGAGCTGCCTGCAAGATTTTTACAATAGCCGTTTTACTACATCCTTTCTCAATTTCCGGCATTGCCTTGAAGGTATTCGCCCCAATTGCCCCATCAGCCGTTGTCCCAATCGCCTTTTTTCTCGTAAAGTGTATTTAAAAACCTGCTTACAATCCAAAATGTGGTAATCACCATCGTGAAATTCAGCATAATAGTTCCTATATTATCCATTGATTTCTCCTCTTAACAGTTTCCCATAATCTCTATTGAATTCTTTCTGTCTGTCCTCGCTAATCGGAAGTTTCATTCCATTTACTAACGTTACTTCTGCTTTTGTTCTTGATTTAATCAAAAGATAAGTTACCAGATAGGATTGGTGTATTCTAAAAAATGGAATTTTTCCTTTCTCCAGGTCTTTTTCCACATCTGATAATTTCCCATTACTCCAATACTTTCCCTGTCACATATTTTGCATATAATATTTTCTAGTTGATGAGCAAGTTGACCATCATCATCACAAATAGCTACCTTTATCATACCGATTCCCCTTATACACTTTTCCTTTGTAAATATTACTCTTGAAAAAATTCTTCATACTCCACATCAAATATCGTTTTTAATGCTTTCAAATCACTGGCTTTTATGTTTCTTCCTATAGGAATGTCGAAAAGTATCCACTGCATATCAATCATTATCTCCTTTTTGTGACTAATTAGAAACATCACATTGAGTATAGATAGGACTTGATATTTTCCTGTCACTCATTAGAAACATTATTTGCCCTGGATTTGTGCAAAAGAAAAAGCGTATGTATATTCCCCATTGGTTGATACACATACGCTTTTCTTATTGCTTAACGCTCTATTTCTTTGATATTTTCTTCCGTCAGTGACAAAAATGGAATTTCCCGTTCTTTTCCATCTCCATGATTTTCTTCCAGCCACTTCAAACAGTCCGATTCATCCATAGGCTCCGTTCCCCAGCCTTCTTCCCCGATATAATACACCGTTCCTCTCTGGGAAATATCCACTTCATCAGGATATTGCCTTTCCATTCCGATTAACTGCAGCGTTATTTTATCCTCTGCGGAAACAAAGCCTGCCTTTTCGTAGCTGTCCTTTTCAGGAAGGTACTGATAAAGAGAGTAAGGCCACATTTCCCCATAACTCTGATTATGAGAGCATAATGCCCGTATATTTCCGTTCTCTAAAAAGACAAATGCAGGAAATTCCTCCAACTGAATATACGTGTCCTTCCTGTCCTTATCCTATCCAATGATATAACCCACTTCACCGGCTACCACACCTGAGTCATAAAGCAGCACTAATTCTTCCTTCCCATCGCCATCCACATCCGAAATGGCAAATTGCGTATACTCAGTTATCGGTAATTCCGCCTCTCCTCCATCTGGAAGGCTGCCATTGTACAAAAGATTCCTAAGCACATCCGCATAAGCCTCTCTGGTTTTGCTAGCTCTTTCTGCCACGACTGCTACTGCAAATACCAATACAAGGCACAGAGCCACACCTATTGCTTTTCTCCCTTTTGTAGCCATTAAAATTTCCCTTGAAAATCATATTGAATGAGCAATATACGCGATTAGTTTACATAATTATCAATTTTAACCCATAAGGAACACTATAAATTACTCCTTATAGGTAAAAATTGGATCCTCTCAGCTTGGACTGACCTATAAGGCATCTCTTCAGTAGTTCCTTATAGGTAAAATTTCACTCCAAAACTTCTTAAAATAGATATATTAGTGATAAAAAGGGGGTTTTCAACCCATAAGCGCATCAAAATCATTTTCTTATAGGTCAAGTTCGCTCATCCACAGTTTTCTATGACCTATAAGCGTCATTTCAGACTTTCCTTATAGGTTCGCAATAAAAATCCTGTAACAAAATAGAGAGTCGCTTGCGACTCTTTCGCGCCCGAGCGGTATGCGCAGCATATCCTTCTTCTCCGCG
>OGJJ01000244.1_pt1 | contig 51062 bp, 40 predicted proteins | sample 1572081 | NCBI WGS metagenome assembly OGJJ01 (sample SAMEA2582122, study PRJEB24529) | metagenome | biome: Human gut stool | place: China | collected 2011
ACGCTTTCATCTCGGTAATTGAATTGCCGAGGATTCCCGCTTATCGTCCTAAAATCACAAATACATATGAAAAAGAATAAATATCTGATATTTTTCAAACAACAAAAATGTCGCAGTAATGATTTAAAAAATCATTACTGCGACATTTCCTTTACATTATTTCTTCGTCTTCGTCGATATGTACATCTCCTGCTACCTCATCCGGTACTGGCCAGATATGGATGCAGTTTGGTGTCTCAATATGATGGGGTTTATCATTCATAACGATAATATTCTTGTCATAGTCTACAGTAAACGTAGTGATGGAGTTGCTTGCATGGTTCGCAAGTGCGATGTGCTTATTATCTGGGAAGATTACCAGATCCTTCGGATAATCGCCACTGATCGGAAGATTGAACTTCTTCTCAAGAAGTCCGGTCTCATGGTCAATCTCATACATGGAAACCGAATTCTCTCCGGCAGTTGTACAGAACAGATGCCTGCCGTCCGGTGCAAGTGCAAGTCCGGATGCCGCATTGTGGATCGCATCCTCGTCATTCGGCTTTCTGAGTGTGCTGACACTCTGGAGCAGTTCAAACTCAGGAGTACTGCCGCTTCCGTCATAGCTGTAAACCTTGATCTCATTGCTCAGCTCAAACAGGATATATGCAAACCTGCCGTCTGCACTGAAACGGATGATCCTAGGACCGCTCTCTCTCGGGCAGCGGAGGATGTCGACCAGTTCCAGCTTATGCTGTCTCTTGTTGATGCGGTAGATCTTGACCTGATCGATGCCGTTGTCAACTGCACACAGGTATTTGTTGTCCGGTGTAGGACGTACACAGTTTACATGTGGACGGAAGTTACGCTCTGCAACGCTTCCAAGTCCCTTGTGATAAACACCATCCATGATACGTCCGAGACTTCCGTCGCGGCGTGTATGTACAACCGTCACCTTGCCGTCATGGTATCCTGCCACATACAGATATTTGCCGTCCACGTCTGTTGCCAGGAAACATCCTCTCATTCCGTCGATGCTGACTCTGTTAATGCGGGTCAGGTCACCGTTCTCGTCACGTTTGAACACTGCCACACCTTCGTCCTCGATGGAATACAAAAACTTGCCATTCTTGGAAATTGCCGTATGAGATGCATTGCTGACCTGTACTTCGCTCCGTTCTTTCAGAGTACCTTTCTCAACATCTACATCGTAAACCTGAATACCTTTACTGTTGCCGTGGGTATATGTTCCCACATAGGCTACATATTTCTTATTCCCCATGATATTGCCTCCTAAAATCGCGCGTTGTCGTCGTCCACGCAGAGACAGTGCTCTGCATGAACTTAAGTGGTTACTGTTCACTCCAGCAACCTCAGGTGTCCTTATTATATCACAATCCAATTCCAAGAACAAGTTAGCATTCAGGAGGAAATGTATTTTATCTTATACTTAATGTACTTTATTTTCCACTCAATGTTTTTTTCTGTAATACAGAATGCCGACGGTCCCACCTGCTGCCAGGATCAAAAGTGCCCAGAATACCCAGAGCGCCGTGTCATCTCCTGTTTTTACAGTTTTCACACTTGAAGAGCTGCTTTTTACAGAAGGATTATTTCCGGAAGAAGACGATGCTGCTGTGGATGTTACAGATGGCGATGGTGTAACAGATATCACCGGTGTGGGAGTGATCTTTTGGATCTCTTCTCCCTTTGTCTTTGTGTGGATGTCGTAGAGGATCTCCCCATTTTCTTCCATTGGGACACAGACAAGAAACGGCGCGATCACCCCGTAGGTTTTTTGCCCGTTCTTCTGGCGGATGAGGTAAATTCCTTCATTGAGATCTTCAAAAACAAGTTTTCCATCTGCGTCTGTCATCCTTGTTTCTGCCGAAAGTTTCTTCGCCGTCACCCAGGAAGAAAGTTTTTCTGCCGCTTCTTTGTAATCTGTGGATCTTGACAGATTCCAGGGAGTTACCTTACAGCCTTCAAACGCCTCTGTCAGATGCCAGCCATTCTCCTTCTGATCTGCCACATAAAAACATTCCAGTGCAGTGCCTTCCCGATCTGTCCCGATCTCATTCAGCTGAACCGTGATGCTTCCCTTTCTCTCTGCCGCATCCACAGAAACAGCCGGAAGAACTACAAATATCAGGATCACAGCAAGGAGAAAAACGCCTGCTGTCTTTTTATTTTTTCTTTTCATCCTTTTTCCTCCTTCCTTTTTGATGGCTTAAGGAGCCAGAATCCTGCTGCTCCCAGAAACAGTATGGAAAGTACAAAAACTCTTTTGCCCCAGATCAGAAATCCGGATTCTTTTGCCTGTTCTGCACGTTTCTGTGCTTCCCGGTATGGAATCCTCTTTCCTCTTACAAGAAGCCTGTGTGAGTTGATCCCATAGGGAGTACAGGTCACCAGTGTCACCTGATCCTTTCCCTCTTCGATCCGCAGAAGATCTGTGCGGTCCGGTGTCACGGTAACGATCTGGTCCACCTGATACGCCAGCTTTTCTCCCAGAACATTCAGGAAAAAAAGATCTCCCGTCTTCATCTGATCCAGATCTGTAAAAAACATCCTGGTCGCAATTCCTGTATGTGCCGCGATCACAGCATGTGCCCCCGCTCCCCCGACAGGAAGTGAAGAACCAAACAGATGTCCCGCCCCCTGTTCCAGAACATGCTCCGAAGTTCCATGAAAAACCGGCAGAAAGACCTCGATCGACGGAATTTCCAGATAACACAGGATCCCGTCTCCGGAGACATCCAGAAGTTTCTGATATTCTCTGTATGCAGAAGTTTCTTCTGCGCCACCTCCAAAACTGTCACCCGGAAGTACTCTGCCTGCGCGAAGTTTTGAATTATAGTTTCTGGCTTCGCCCAGAAGTTTTTGTTTCCCGGTGTCCGACAGTTTCTCTGCCTTTTTTTCATATTCATAGATGACTTTGCTCTGGTTTCTCTGATTTACCCACTGACTGACAAACGGATAGTTCAAAAATCCCATCCCCACCAGAAGAAACAGGAAAAAAATCAGTCTCTGTCTTTTCACATCTTCCTCCTTCTGTACAGAAACAGCCCTGTCAGAAAGACCATCAGAAATGCCATGCCGATCAGGATCGAAAGCACATACTGCCGCATCCACGGACTTGCCGTCTGCTTTTTCCTGGCTGCTTTCTGCGGATTCTTCTGTTCTGTGACACGATGTCCTCTTACCAGGAGCCGATGGCTGTTGATGCCATAGGGTGTACAGGTTACCAGCGTTACCAGATCTTTTTCCGGAATGATCCGAAGAAGTGACGTATCCTCAGGCCTGACGACCCGGATCTGATCCACCTCATAGGCAAGATGCCGGTCCAGAACCTGTATATAAAAAAGATCTCCTTTTTTCAGAAGAACCAGATCTGTAAACAGTTTCTTGTCAGAAAGTCCTGTATGGGCAGAAAGGACACAGTGCGTATCCTTTCCCCCTACAGGCAGAGAAGTGTTCTCAAGATGCCCAACACCCTTTCGCAGCACCTCCTGTGAAGTGCCGTGGTACACGGGCAAAAATACATTGATCTCCGGAATCTCTATATACCCCATGATCCCGTCACTTTCCAGATCCAGAAGATGTTCATACTGCTTTTCTTCTGTTCCATCCACAGCAAGATCCGGGTCAAAAGGATCTGTCAGAACGGCTTCTCTGTTTTTCAGTTTTACATTATATTCTTCTGCTTCTTTCAGCATTTGATGGATCTGTGTTGTATCCATTTTGTCGGTTTCTTTCTGATATTCGTAGATGACTTCCTCCTGCCTGTGCTCATAAAGAGAATTGCTGACAAAAGGATATGCCATCAGAAGTATCCCTGTTCCGATCAGAAATCCTGGAACCAGAAGCGGGCGTTTTTTCCTAGTCTTCATTTATTTTGCACGGTTTTTGCGGATGGTCATAGAATAGTAGACACATCCTGCTGCCACGGCAAACGCACCTGCCAGAACGAAGAACCAGATACCGCTGCCGCCGGTAGATGGAAGTTCGAAGCCTTTGATATTATTGATCGTTACTTTGAAGATACCGTCTGTGTTGCCATCCTGGCTGATTGTTCCAATATACTGATTGTTATTCTCTTCTTTTCCATCCAATACATAGGTATTGTTTCCTGTTTTTGCTGTAATCTTAATCTTAACCGGTGCCTTGAGGAGATTATAGCCTGAAACGGTACTAAGCTCTTCAAGGAAATATGTTCCTTGTTCAAGACCTTTGATATTCAGTGCACCGCCTGCTGCCGGATGTATTTTTGTATTGTTTTCTGCACTGGTTTCTGTTTTGGAAGTTACATGGTAAACACCATCACTTACTTTTTTCATCTCATAATAGGTTCTGCCTGTTGTTTCTGCCTTTCCATCTTTTGTGGAATAAAGAACGAACGTGATCGCGTTTTTATTGGAATCTGTTACCGCTGCTGCACTTCCTGCCAGTTGTTTATCTGCTTTGATTCCAAATGTATACTCTGTAACTTTATCCCAATCCGTTTCCATGTCTGCACTGCTGCCGATCTTATACTGGAGTTTTACTTCATTCGGGTTTCCTGCCGGTCCGCTGATCTGAGTATCTGGTCCGATCTTTACATTTTCATTTACTACTGCCGTGTAATAGAAATAGATTTCCTTTGTTGTTTCTTCTGCATCAGCTGCTGCCCAGTTACTGATCCTTTTAAGGCCTTCTTCTGTCAGGGTAACAGCAATTGTCTTGCCACCTATATATTCCGGTTCTGTTCCGGTATAATTTTCGACTTTTGTAGTATAATACTGTACCTCATCGGTGTTCTCCAGTGAATAATTATTATTTGTTGTACGTACAATTACATTTTTTAACTGAATTCCATCTTCCTCTGTTTCCGGTGTCAGACCTTTGCTCAGGTTATCCACAAGAATATATTTTTTGAACTGTTCCTTATTTCCATTGGCTACGGTTGGAATATTCGGAACTGTTCCTTTCAGACGGAAATGAACAGTGTCTCCAATGGAAGTAATGTCTGTATCGTCTACACTTTCACTTCCATCTGTCTTATCTTCGTTTGCTGTCACAATCTTCTTTTCTGTTTCCGGTTCGTCGGTGCTGTTTTTGACCTCTGCTGTTACATTTTTTTCCCAGTAAGCTTCTCCCTCATTTGTAGTGACATACGTAGGCAGTGCAATGAGGAAAGGACTCTGAATATTCGTCAGGGATACCTTTTCTCCATTAATACTCGCATTTGCAGAGCTCCACTCTACTACAGCATACAGACCATAGTCCGCATTTTCGATCTTAGCTGTGCCACTGGCATTTCCATCACAGCCTGTTGTTACAGAAATAAAAGCAGTTCCTCCTATATATTCTTTCAATGAAGTCTCTGTCTGTAAATTAATACTCTGCAAATATTGTGTATTAATTTCGTTAATATCTTTGTAATAGTACATATCGCCATTTTCAGTTATGTGATAATCCGCTGCTGCAGTGATTTTAAACACAGCTGCAAACGCAGCTTCCACACCATACGCCATGGAAATTTTATTTCCATCTACGATCTGATAGAGATCACCGACTTTTGCATATCTGAACTCTACTCCATCAATAGGGTCCTTACTTTCACTTCCATTTTTGTATTTTTTAAGTGTCAGAGATGGAGCTTCCGATTCTTCATCCTCCTCTCCAAGCAATGTTTTATAATATTTATCTGTCACTAGTGTCGCCTTTGGTGTATCTGTCGCTGCTGCCTGCACAGAAAGCGGTGCTCCTCCTATCAACGTAGCGATGGCCGCCGTACCAGCCAAAAATTTCAGAATTCCTTTTTTCATTCTGCATACTCTCCCTTCTTTTTGCTGTTTCTATTTCTGCTTCCACTGCTGATCCAGAACGCACCTCCGATACCTGTAGCAATAAGTCCCAGAATACCTGGCCAGAAGAAACCGTTTCCGCTGGTCATCGGCATTGTGAATGTATTATTTGAAATCTTATATTTCAGTTTTACATAGACAAACCTGCCCTGAGTTTCTGCTACTGGTTTGATTTCGTTTCCAGATTTCGTTTTCAGAAGCATTGGCAGTTCTATATCCGTAATCGGATTTTCAAGTCCCTGGGTTCCTGCAAGTGGCCTGATCTCGGTCAGGCGATATTTGTAACCCAGTTTCAGACCCCGGAATGTAATTCGGCCATTTTTATCTGTTTTTGCAATACCGTTGTTTCGCACCAGATTTCTGTTACTGCACACAGTTGCATCCAGATTCCGGTATTCCGCTTCACTGTCTTCGTCTGTTTTTCCATCATCTTTTCTGTACTGCAGCAAAAATTCTACATTTTGAAGTGCTTTGCCGGTACCGTCTGTTTTGATGATTTCAATGCTGCCTTCCAGAATATTTCTGAATGCAAATGACGGATGTGTTTCTTTTGTATCTGCAAATTGTGCTCCGCCACTTTTTCCACTGACGGAGTTAGAAAGGTTTGTATTTTCTGCTTCAATTTCGGTACGGAATCCCGGTACATATCCGGAATCCTTTCCATCTTCTTTTTTCTTTCCTGAAGAATCTGTTTCTTCTATATAATATGTGATCTTGTTTTTTCCATCGTTATTCCTGTAGATTGGCAGTCCATAGATGGTTATGGTCTGGTTGTTTTTGAGGTAAAATTCCCTGCCAACAGTAATATCTTTCTGCTCTTTTGTTACTACTGCTGTTCCATTTTCTTTCTCCGTTTCCGTAGCAATCACTGCGTGATAAGTTCCCTGAACTTTTCCATTATTCGTAAGTGTAAACCCGAAGATACGGTCATTCAGGTTAAACTTCTTTGTTTCACCAAGATCTGCAGTTTTGGATGCCTGAATCTCTGTAGGCGTATTAACAAAGCAAAACGCCGTCTTTTCCGTTTCACCGTTTCTTTCTTTGCCTTCTGCTGTATTTTTCTCTTCCTCCTGATAGTATCCGCCATGATTTTCTCTGACGTGATAGACAGTGACATCCTTTCCATCCTTTTTTATCGTGGCAGATCCCGGAATATATTCCGGGAGCCCCTTCCAGATGGCTTTCCAGAAATCGTATTCTCCATATGCCGGAAGCAGTCCATCCTTCGAAGTATCCTGTGTTACTCCACTATCTTTTTCTCCATTCAGCACCACAATTGCCCTCTTGCTGAAAGACTGATAACTTCCATCTGCTTTCTGATACTGAATTTCCAACGTGATTTCCGGACAATTCCATTCATCTCGGAATTTTTCCGGAATTTGGGACAAATCCCATTTTTTCTCTGCATAGCGCACGGTCGGATCAAAAGAATTTATAACTGTAGTTATATAACGATATCTCCAGTCACCATCTGTCTCATTATTCTTTTTCTTTCCATCCTGATAATCCACATCATAAATCCCACCTGAAAAAGATCCAGAATACGCATGATTTACAGAAGTTTCTCCCTCTGGCTCAGTAATCATTGTTCCATCTGTATTAAGTTCTCTTGCACGGTATTCATATCGAACCACCTGATATGTTCCGTCAATACTCTCAATACCATAGACAGGAAGCCCTCCAAGTTCTGTTGATTTCTCATTGATGTCCTCTGCCTCTACATTGTCTTCGCCGCTCAAAGTGATTCTGACTTCTGTTTTGTTTCCTGTTTTATCCGTGGAAGACAGATTCTGCCAGGGAGATTTCCAGGTTGATCCAGCTTCCAGTTTAACTGCCCGCCTCTGTACTGCAAAGCTCACCGTCCAGTTTCCATTTTTGTCTAATACCCTGGTACCATACACGTTACTGGTATCATTCCATACCTTACTCACTTTCAGTCTCGTAACCGGAAATGCATTTGCCCAGACAGATAAACTGTCTGATTCGTGATTTCCATAGGAATAATCCGTACCGGAAGTTCCTCTAAAAAATCCCATCACAAAAAATGGATCAAATTTTCCTGTTCCGCGGCTGATGATCTCATTCAAGATGCCATCTGGTGTTTCTGAAAGTGATGCCTTACTTAAATCCACTTTAAATAAGATTTCCGCATCCTTCGACTGCCTGAAAGAAATGTTTTCTTCACATAGCCTGTATTCCAGTTCATAATAACAGCCTTCTTTATTGTAAGCTCCACCTTTTGCATATTTCGGAAGATATTGCAGCTTATGCATCCAGCATGTATTATCTTTCATATACCCCTGCAAAATAACATTCACGCCATTTTCAGATACTGTAACAGATGCATCTTCCTGTACCAGATCTTTCAGAATTTCCTGAAGCGGTCGTGTCTGTGCAAAGCCTTTTTCTTTCCTGCTTCCTTTAAATAATTCTTTCAGTCCCATCCAGGAAGAAGGTTCTTCCAGCGCAACATTTTCTCCCTGCGCGTTATAGCAGGCTTTTACTCTTCCCTGCAATACAAACTGCAATGACAGGTAATATCCCAGATAATCTGCTCCCGTAGATTCCCGGATATCTGATTTGTCTGTGATATTTTCAGGTCTTTCAGAAAATACCTGGTCTGCATTCTCTGCATCTTTATGCTTCACATCCAGTGTACGCCATCTCTTTTCAATCCGTGCAGTCACTACCCGGACATGATTGGTAACGGTTGTCTCTGCTACCTCTGCTTCATAAGTTTTATCTTCTTTCAGCAAATATTTTTTTCCATAAAAATAACACCAGTAATCTCTCGTATTGTCGCGATAACCCGGAAGTCCATCTTCTTTGTCCCTTGCATATATTTCACGAATACCATATTTCCATGGCATTCCATTTGGTGCATACTTTTCCAGTTCTCCATCTGTTCCTGTAATCTGAAACAGATATCTGTCGTTTTTTCCTTTCACTTTTTCCCAGACAATCTGATATGGTTTATGTCCCTGTTCATCAACAACTTTTAATGGATATAGTGCACTTCCGATGGCATTTCTCATTCCCGGCTGTGCCTCTGCATAACGAATCACTTCAAACGAAATAAGTCCCTGACTGTTCAATTCATCCACAGACGGACGGAAACCAAAAAGGTTATTGTTGTCATCCCATTTTTTGGTTCCTTCGATCACAATTCTGTCATCGCTGAGAACATTCTTAAACGTCGCATCTGGAATTTTTTCTTCATCATCCGAAGCATACAGATTCTCTACCCTATATTCCTGTGGATTTTCTTCTCCCTGTAGCTGATCTCCGGTCTGTCCCCGGATCAGTCTGCCAGCTTTGTCACGGTTTCCCGGCTTTGCAAAGGCAAGACTGTAACTGTCATAAGTTTCTGATATTTTTTTCTCTTCAATTCTGTACTGAAATTTCTCGCCACTTGGTGCATAAATTTCCAGATCCTCAAACGTTCCTTCTGCGGATGCCAATCCTGTATCTTTTCCAACAGGAGAAAACTCATTATAATCAAGCGTTAACATCTTTTTGAAGGATATATCCCGCTTCAGTACATCTTTTCCATTCTCGTCTTTTCCCATATAACAACGGGTCAGAACATAGGTTACAGAAGGATATTTTTCTTCTTCTGTCTTTTCTGCCTCCAGAATTTTCTTAACGGTGAGATTTCCTTTCTCACTTTCATAAAAATTCTCTACCATAAAGTTATGGATCTCCGGCTGTAAAAACACCTTTCCTTCCCGGTCTTTCGGTATCCCCTCCATGGTTTCTTTGACTGTATAGGAATATCGTCTTCCATCCTTATCATAAAGAGGAAGTTTCTGATCTGTTCCATCTGCACTTTCGGCAGTCAGTTTCTGTCTGCCATCTGCATCTGTATCGATCCGGTTACGGTTTTCACCCATATATTCCAGAAGAAAACGGTATGCTGCATTGACATACTGTTTCGACCAGTCTTTGATCGTAACGGATGCACATTCGCTGCCTTCTCCCTTTTCTTCTTCCAGTTTCTGGTAAATGGTAAAGGTTGCTTTTGGAAGTACCGCTTTGTCAAAACCTCTCGGGACATTTCCCCAGATCTTTTTGCCTTCGATTCGAATATCTTCCTTCAAGCAATTGACAAAAGTTCCGTTCTCACCAAGAATCCAGCTTCCATCAGACAGCTGCGCCAGACGGGTGTCCTCCGTCACTTCTTCCAAAAATCCCTCCTCATTTCCAATCAGATTTTTTTCCGGATCAAGATATTCCACCGTTGTGTAATCAAAAAGCTCGGCGTTGACATGCATTTTTTCCTGCGCATAATACAAAATTTCATATCCATACTCATCATACTTCGGCAGATTGTCAAAATCGACAGTCCAGTCATAATGGCTGTCTCCTTCTTCTGTCGGCCGCCAGAGATGATCTTTGTAAAACAGCTCCAGTTTCACGCTTCCATCTGCTTCATGCACCTGACGGTAAAGATTCAGATAAATGTCAGGGCGGTCGCCTTTTTCGAAACGATAATGATCCTTCCACTGCTTGTGGAAGACGATCTTCTTCGTTCCGCTGAGTTTGTTTCTCAGATAAAAATGCTGCTGGTCTTTTGTGTGGGAATCTCCTACCTGATACTTACTGGAAGTAAGGGAAGTGTATTCTGTTGTGATCCCGGTCTGTTTTAATTCATTCAGGGAAAGTTCCTGATAACTGCCGTCAGGAGTCTTTTTTGCATAGACTTCTTTCACGGAATAGTGAACGACAGATCCGTTCTCATCGTATTTTGGAAGATCATAGAAATAAAATTTCTGATTTTTTACCGCCGTGTCAATGCTGATCTCCTGATACATGGAAACTGTTTTTCCATCTGCATCAACAGGAGCGTGCTCACCTGTTCCGGTGTTGATCGTCCCTTTCTGATAATCTATCACACCTGCCTGGTCACAGATCAGCTTCGCATAAAGGCCAAGCCCCTGCGTCTTAAGAGCTTCTCGCAGTTCGGTCCTTCTGGTTCCGTCACCATCGATCCATTCTTTTGTCACATCCAGAAGGATTCTCCCAAGTCTCTGGTTTGTGATGGTATAATAGGAAATCCCCTCGATGTTTTTCGTCTGGAACATGACACGATACCAATGTTCATCCGAATGATAATAAATCGCCGGATTTTGCGCGGAAGAACTGTCCTGATAGCGTTTCCAGATCTGTTCCATTTCTTCACCACTATAGTCTCTGGCAGTGTTGGATGACAGATCACAGGGGACTTTTGCTTCTCCGTTGTTGCCGGTATGTGAAACAGACGTTTCCAACACCAGGATATTTTTCAGATCAAGATCCGTTGGGATCTCCACCTGTTTCTGCCAGAAATCCAGTGCCTTAAGCGTCACTGTCTGGATTTCCTGAAACTCATTTTCTCCGATTCGCTGATAGATCGTAAATGTCACGTCACCACGATGCTCCGCGTCGCTGTCGTCGATCCATTCCTTCCGGACATTGATAAACTGAAAATTCCCAGCACCTGGACGGTTGATGATCTCCCTGTAATAAGTTAAAGTTTCTTCATCAAACTGAACCTCGCCGTAGATAACACGATAAGCATCTGTGTCCTTTTCCACTACAAGGTAATCGTGCCAGCGTCCGTCCTTATCATAGAGAGGAAGATCAAGAAATTCCCCCTGCCAGCTTTCTGTCTCTGCCGCACGGATCACATTCCCTTCTTCATCCTGGATCTGTGTTTCCACACTGTCCTTCTCTCCATCCAGAGTCAGTGTGCCAAGTTCTTTTACCTGATTGGTGGAATCCTGCCGAAGCAGTGCCAGTGTGATCTTCGCATCTTCCGGTGCTTCTGTCTCATTGCCTTCGGCCTCCTGCCATTTTTTGACAACTTTGTAATTTACCTTTCGCTCTATCTGGTTGACGATCTCGGAATGATAACTTCCGTCTTCCTTAAGCACACTTTCCACAGAAGAAGTATAAGAAACTTTTTTGTTTTTCTGCGTCAGGACAAACGAAGCATTCCCGGAATCTGCATCTTTCTTAAGCAGATTCGTGGTATCATTTCCCTGATATACTCCAATCTCTATCCATCGGTATTCCAGTTCATGTCCAAGTTTGTCATATTTCGGCATGCTTCTGCTCCCGGACATGGAGGTCATTTCCTCGTCGAATCCAGACAGGCTCTGTGTCACATCTGCACCGTTTTCCTGTACTGTGTACCACTGGTCATCATCTGTTCCATAACTTTCAACATGTTTGGCCTGCAGCGCAAATTCTACCCACACATCCGTAAGCTCACCCTGCCAGGCAAGAGTACGCCAGGTTTTAGTGTAATCAGCCGTTACCGTTCCGGTGAGAACGTTGCTGACCGTGCCGTCGTTGTAGATGCTTTTGTCTGTGCTTTCACGGGTAACTCCATCTGGAAGAGTATCCTTTATCGCAAAGTCTCCATTCTTTTTGTAAGTAATCTTCCCGAGAACCTGCTCATACTTTCCATTATTCTCCATGCGTTCTCGTGTGAAATACACATAGGGATATCCTTCGGGATCATATTTCGGCAGGGCTTCCTGCTCTGTCAGGCATACACTTCCTGCTCCAGGATTCGCCAAATATTCGAACGTGATCTTCTGGCTGTCTTCAGTGCTGTTTGCAGGGATCACATATTTCAGCGTATCCCCTTCTTTGTTTTTCACCTGAGATGCCTTCCGGTAACTCGCATCCCCCCGCTTGCTGTAACGCCACAGGGTAAAAGATACTTCCGGCCGCTCTGTGCAGTCCTCCGCATCCTTCCATTCTTTCTCTGCCTGATAGGAAGCCGTGCCGCGCCGCGTCAGGATGATCGTTCCACCATTATAAACCGCTGTAGTATCTGTGCCATGATTGGAGAGATCTGTGTTGTTGTAATCAATGCTAAAATAATCTCCCTCCCCCGGATCATAGCTGTTCAGGCGATAATCCTGCGAATCACCTTCCCGGATATCATAGAGGATCTCCGTGCCGTCAATACGATACTGCGGCAGTCCGGAAACTGTGATATCCATGGAAACAACTTTGCTTCCGTCTTTCTGTTCTTTTACCTGTGCATTTCGAGTCTGTTCCAGCGAACTGGAAATGGTGTTCACATCCTGATTCTTTTTCTGATACTGAAGATACAGTTCCTTTTGTACTGCATCTGTCAGATCACTGCCACAGCTCATATCGCCACAGCGGATCTCCACATGTGTAGTAACATCCATCTTTTTGATGTAATACCATCCAAACCCGATATTTTTATTAGAGATGTATTCCTCCCTCACTTTCTCGTCCGGAACATTCAGAAACTTATAATTCTGTGCCAGCTTATCATCCTGTGGATAGTCTCTGTCTGTCTCCGGATCCGGCGGGAGAAGTGTGATCGTCTGAATCGTCGCATTAAATAGTTGGCCATCGCTTCCTGTAACGGAAAGACTTCCTTTCAGTGAACCTTGTGCAAAATGCATCACATAATGTCCGGTTCCCTCAAGATCTTCCATCGTGATCCCGCTCTGACCATTCACCAGAAGTTCACTCACCTTCATGATCTGTGTTTTCTGTGTCTTGTCAGAATCCTGATATGTCACCTCCACCTTGCCGTACTGATAAAACCACGCTGCATACTCGTCTGCACTCAGACGTCCCGCCTGTGCGCCTTCGTTGTTGTCCTGCCAGTAGATATCCTGGCTGATCTCGGATGAATAGACTGGGATATTGTCAGCTCCTGCCGAAAAAACATCCTGCGTTTCTTCCGAGAGAAACAGTTCTTCTGACGCATCGGAAACTTCTTCCTGCACATCTTCTGTACTGTCCTGCAGATCATCTTCAATCGCAGCATCCGCAGTGCCTTCAGATCCATCGCCCTGCATTTCCTGTGGATTCTCTTCTGTGCTGTTATCTAAAAAATCTTCCTCCGAAATCTCCGTCCCTTCTGAATCACCCGGACTGTTGTCAGCTGATACCTCCTCTTCTGTCTCTGAAGAATCCATTTCTTCTATGCCTGCAGATGATATCTCTCCCTGCTCTTCCACCCCATCGGAAAACGAAACAAGTTCCACCCCATAAACTGCGACCTGGTTGGTGCAGAAGATCAGGCAGATTATCATGGCAAGTATCTTTGTGATTCTTTTTTTACCGTTCAACGCCACCTCTCCTTCCTTTGCTGTTTGATTTTCAAAGAACTGCCGAAAAACTCATCAGGCATTTTCCAAAAAAATATTCAGGTACTCTGAAGAAGCGGTCACGCATCTCTTTTTCTTCTGTAGTGTTATCATAGCAGATTTTATACACTTCTTGTTCTTTGATTCTGCGCACTGCGCCTTGTTTCTGCGCAGACCACGATATGCATATAAAAAAACTCCGCAGACCGTTTTTATCAAACAGTCTGTGGAGTTTTTATTCATGCTTTCGTTCTTTGTGTGAGATAATGCAGATACCTGCTCTGTACCGTGACCAGGCGGCTCTGTGCTACCGGGATCTTCTTGCCGTCTGCCATCAGGATATGATCTGTCCCCAGTTCGGAAATGTACCGGAGCTGGACAAAAAAAGACTTGTGCGGCTGCATAAAAGCCTGTGCCTTTGCAATTTCCCCGACTGCGCTCTCGAAACTTCCCGCCCGCCGGACACTGATGATCTTCTGCCGGTTGTACAGCGTGTAAGTGATGCGCCGCAGGGAATTCTCTGCATACATGATATCTTCCACAAAAATATGTCGGATCGAATCTGTCCCATGGATCAGTAATGGATGCTTCTTCTGCTCTGTCTGCGCCTCAAAAGCACTCTTAAGGGCAGGCATATCCATAATGCAAAAGTTATACTTATCCGGCTGTGTTTCCATGATGTTCTGAAGTTCTTCTACACTTTCCACCTGGCAGAGCTCTGCATCTGCTGTGATATTTCGTTTTATCCATTTCTGTATGGTCCTGCTGGTTTCGTTCTTATCGTTCGTCTGACTGCTGCATACTGCGATCCGAAACATAAGTGCCCTCCCAAAAATAAATAAAATGAGTTCCTGCGGACAGATCCTAATCCTTATTCAGTTTTTATTTTGTAAAAAAGCCTCTGACTTTGTCCAGAGTTTCCTCAATCACGGCATCACTGTGTGCTGTGGAAAGGAACATTGCCTCGAACTGTGACGGTGCGAGGTGGATTCCATTTTTCAGCATGTGCAGGAAATACTCTGCGAATTTCTTTGTGTCGGAAGCTTTTGCAGAAGTGTAATCCCTTACTTCCTCTGTCGCAAAGAAGATGCTTCCCAAAGAAGAAACATGGTTTACCTGGTACGGGCTTCCTGTTTCCTTGAGGATCTCTTCCATGCTTCCATAGAGTTTCTGACCTTTTGCTTCCAGATCCTTATAAACTTCCTGATGTTCATAAAGATATTTGAGCTGTGTCAGTCCTGCTGCCATGGCGATCGGGTTTCCACTTAAGGTACCTGCCTGGTAAACCGGACCGGCCGGGGAAACCATCTGCATGATCTCTTTTCTTCCACCGTAAGCGCCGACCGGCATTCCTGCGCCGATGATCTTACCGTAAGTAACCATATCCGGTTTTACGCCAAAATATTCTGCTGCCCCGCCAAATGCAAGACGGAATCCTGTGATGACCTCATCAAAGATAAGAAGTGTTCCATACTGGTCGCACAGAGTACGAAGTCCCTCAAGGAATCCTTTCTTCGGCGGGACAACGCCCATGTTTGCTCCAACCGCCTCTACGATCACGGCCGCAACCTGATCCGGAGCTTCCTCGAGAAGTGCTCTGACGCTGTCCAGATCATTGTAAACTGCTGTCATGGTGTCCTGGGTGCATCCCTTCGGAACACCGGCACTGTCCGGAACTCCGCTGGTCATTACGCCGGAACCTGCACTTACAAGAAGTGCATCACTGTGTCCGTGATAGCATCCTGCAAATTTGATGATCTTGTCTTTTCCTGTAAAACCTCTTGCGGCACGGATCGCACTCATAACGGCCTCTGTACCGGAATTGACCATACGAACCATCTCCACATGCGGGATATGCTCGCAGATAAATTCTGCCATCTCGACCTCGATCTCTGTCGCACAGCCGAAGCTTAACCCGTTTTCGCAGGCTTTGAGCACGCTCTCACGGACTGCCGGGAAGTTGTGGCCGAGGATCATCGGTCCCCAGGAATCTATGTAGTCGATGTATTTGTTTCCATCCACGTCATAAATATAGCAGCCATCTGCACGCTTGATAAAACGCGGAGCCATTCCGATCGCACCATAAGCCCTTACCGGGCTGTTGACGCCGCCCGGGATTCTTTTGACTGCACGCTCAAATAAGTCTTCTGATCTTCCCATTATCCAATTCTCCCTTCATCGATAAAACGGGCAAGTTCTTTTGCATAGTAGGTCAGATAAATAGAAACACCTGCACGGTAAGCACTTGCTGCCATCTCGCACACAATCTTGTCCTCATCGATCCAGCCCATCTTGGCTGCTGCTTTGACCATTGCATATTCACCGCTGACGCTGTAAGCTGCGATCGGAACATTGGTTGCCTTATAAACTTCTGATACCATGTCAAGGTAAGACATTGCAGGTTTGATCATGATGATGTCTGCGCCTTCCTCGATATCTGTCAGGGCTTCTTTCATTCCTTCACGGCGGTTGTGGTAATCCATCTGATAGCTCTTGCGATCACCAAATGCCGGAGCGGAACCAGCTGCATCACGGAATGGTCCGTAGAAAGCAGATGCATATTTTACTGCATAGGACATGATCGGTGCTTCCTTGTGTCCTGCTTTGTCCAGACATTCACGGATCGCACGCACACGTCCGTCCATCATATCAGAAGGTGCTACCATATCCGCACCTGCCTCAACATGAGAAAGAGCTGTCTTTGCAAGCAGTTCCAGAGTTGCATCGTTTTCTACTTCATGACCGCATAGAACACCGCAGTGTCCGTGGGAAGTGTACTCACACATGCATACGTCTGTAATATAGTAGAGATCCGGGAACTGTTTTTTTGCCTCACGGAGTGCTCTCTGTACGATTCCGTTTTCGTCGTAAGCGCCGCTTCCGACTTCATCCTTATGATCCGGAATACCGAACAGCATGATGTTGCTGACTCCGGCTTTCGTCAGACGTTCCAGTTCATACGGGAGACGGTCCACACTGTAGCGGAACTGTCCTTCCATAGACGGGATCTCCTCCTCGATCCCCTGTCCTTCTCTTACAAACAGAGGGTAGATGAGAGAAGATTTGTCAATTCTTGTTTCCCTTACCATTTTGCGCAGAGTCTCACTGCCACGCAGTCTTCTTGGTCTTTGAATCAGATCCATTATTGTCACTCCTTATTTGTTTTTATCTGTTCAACAAGTGTCGTCAAATCGTCGATCGTAGCTTTGGATGCCATATATGTTTTCATTCCATAGCTGTCTGCTGCTGCTTTTGTCTGTTTGCCGATACATGCTGCTGTCACATTTGAATAATCAGAAAGTCCTGTGCTTTCTACAAAACCTTTGACGGTAGATGCGCTGGTAAATACCACGCAGTCGATACCGCCCCTCGTGATCTCTGCTGCTACATCGATCAGAGGATTTTTGTCATAGATGGTATCATAGGTCGGTACATCGTCCACCCTGGCACCGTGTTCTTCAAGGATCCTGACCAGATTTGCATTTCCCTTTGAGGCACGCGGGATCAGGATCTTTTCGCCGCCATGCAGGGTCTGTGCCAGTGCTTCTCCCAGGGAGTCTCCATCGTAAATTTCCGGGATCAGATCCGCCAGAATGCCTCTCTGCTCCAGAACTTTGGCTGTTCCCTGTCCGATCGCTGCCACCTTCAATGAAGAAAGACAACGGATGTCTTTTTTCATGGAGAACATTTCTTCAAAGAAAATCTCTGTCCCTGTCGGACTAGTAAATACCAGCCACTGATACTCGCTGATCTCATCAAGTGCCTGATAAAGTGCGCTCTGGTCTTCCAGTGCCACGGTACGGATGGACGGAAGTTCCAGGACTTCTGCACCTTTTCTTCGAAGTTCATCTGCTGTGCGGGAGCTTCTGCCCTTCGGACGTGTCACAAGGACTTTCCAGTCTGCGAGCGGAAGTCTCTCATACCAGCCAAATTCCTCAGAAAGACGGCAGACTTTACCAACTACGATGATCGCCGGAGTCTCGATACCCTGACGCTCTACTTCTTCTTTGAGTGTTGCAACTGTGGCAACGACTCTTTTCTGGTCGGAAGTTGTTCCCTTCTGCAGTACGGCCGCCGGCATCTCCGGGTCCATTCCTGCATTCAGAAGTCCCTGACAGATATCATTCAGAGCAGCGATCCCCATCAGGAATACGAGTGTTCCCTTTGTGTTGACCAGTGCCTGAAAATCGATGTCATATTCCTTACCTGCTCTTCTATGTCCTGTGATGATATGGACGGAAGAGCAGAAATCTCTGTGCGTTACCGGAATGCCGTTATAAGCAGGCACAGCGATCGAAGAGGTCACGCCCGGGACCACTTCATACGGGATCCCATTGGCAGTCAGAAGTTCCAGCTCCTCTCCGCCTCTTCCGAACAGGAACGGATCTCCGCCTTTCAGTCTCACGACACGGTATCCCTTCTGCGCTTCCTCAAGGAGCACCTGATTGATCTGCTCCTGCGGCATGGTGTGCTTGTCTGCACGCTTTCCTACGTTGATGAGTCTTGCAGAAGAAGGTACTTTTGCAAGTACGCCCTGTCCCACCAGACTGTCATAGACGACAACCTCTGCCTGGGAGAGAACCTCCATTCCTTTGAGTGTAAAAAGACCGATATCTCCCGGTCCTGCCCCTACGAGCCATACCTTTCCCTGTTTCATTCTGCCTCACCTTTATCCGTCTTTGTTCTGTCGGATTCTTTCATTTGTTTTGCAAGCGCGATGCCAAGTACCTCTGCGTCCTCGCGCTTTCCGCGGATGCTGTCCTTGAACCAGTTTCCTGTTTCTTCATTATAATACAATCCGCGAAGGAAAAGTTCCTCTCCCTCGACCACACCAAACGCCGCCACCGGAGAAGAACAGCCGCCGTCCAGAAAACGTACAAAAGCACGCTCTGCACTTCCTGCGCTCCATGCATCTGCATCACAGTAGCCGTCCAGAAATGCATAGTCAACATCGGTACGTCCCTGTACTGCCAGGATTCCCTGACCTGCTGCCGGGAGCATTTCTTCCTCTGTAAAATACCGGCTGATTCTGGATTCCAGTCCAAGTCTCTTAAGTCCTGCCGCCGCAAGGATCAGAGCTGAATACTGTCCCTCATCCAGTTTGCGGAGTCTTGTCTGAAGGTTTCCCCTGACACTTGCGACCTCCATATCCGGATATAACTCCCGAAGCTGCAGGGTCCGGCGAAGGCTGGAACAGCCAAGCGGTTTGGATCTGTCAAGTTCTGTTACGCCCTCCGGCAGTACCAGCACATCCCTCGGATCTTCTCTTCTGGAAAAAGCCAGCAGAGGAAGTTCTGCCGGCACTTCCATCGGCATGTCCTTCAGGCTGTGAACAGAAAGTTCTGACCTTCCTTCCAGAAGTGCGTGATCCAGTTCTTTTACAAAAAGTCCCTTGCCGCCTACTTTATCCAGGGTGCGGTCCAGGATCTTGTCACCCGTTGTCTTCATGGTCAGGATCTCTACTGTCAGATCTGGATTATGCTCGGTTATGTAGTCCCTCACCATCTCACTCTGCAGCACTGCAAGCTTGCTTTCCCTGCTGCCGATCGTGATCTTATTCTTCATTGTCTGATGCCTCCATTGCCTCCTGGATCGCCACACGGACTCTTCGGGCTTTCTTGTGGTTCAGCCCGCTCGCTGTGATTCCCACAACAACCTCGTCCTGCATGTAGATCCCCGGAAAATAAAAATCGCATTTGCTTTTGTCATCTGCGACATTGACGTAGATCCCCTGCTCCTTACAGACTCGATAGATCTCATCGTTTAGTTTCCAGTCGTTTGTCGCCGCGATCACCATAAATGCCATGGCAAAATCAGACCGTTTCACCGGACGGTTGATCAGATTTACGAATCCTGCCTTGCCAAGTTCATGAAGCTCCATCGTTGTCTTTGGAGCTACTGCGGTAATGTTCCTGGTAAACTGCAAAAGAGTCTTAATCCTCCTGGTCGCAATGTTCCCGCCGCCTACCACTACGATTTTCTTGTCAGACAGATCTACGAACATTGGAAAAAAACGTTTATTCTTCATATAATTTCTCCAATCCTGCCACGCACTCCAGGAAAGTGTCCTGTTCCAGACTGTCCCGGAGTCCGAAAATAAGTTTGTTGACCACTTTTCCTGCTGCAGTATCTACTGCTTTGAGAAGATTTGCACGGTCGGAGTCATCCATTGGTGTATTCTTGAGGATCTTGTGGATACGCAGGTTCAGATCCTGCACTGCATCCTCCCTGATCTCCTGGATCCTCGGGATCACATCCCTGCCATCCAGCCACTGGAAAAATTCATCCATCTGTGCCCTGACGATCTCGCCGGCTTTTGTGATGCTCTCCATGGATTCCGGAGAGATCCTCTCGGTGCGGAAACTGTCCATATCATATAAGGTAACGCCCTCTTCTCCTCCAAGTGCCGGTTCGATATCCCTCGGCACAGCAAGGTCAAGAAGAAGCAGTGGTTTCGTAAGCGTGATATCATCAAACAGTTCTCTGCGAAGTGTATAGTTCGGACTGGCTGTCGCACTGACTACTACATCACATTTCGGCAGAAAGTTCATTCGTTCACCATAATGGATCCTGCTGCATCCGATCGGAATGCTCACCATTCCGCTTCTGTACTGACGGACGGTTACGGTGACATTCGCTCCGGCATCACGGAGAGTCTGCGCTGCAACCTTACCCATCTCTCCGTTTCCGATAACCATGCAGATTTTGCCATGCATGTCATATCCCTGTTCCCGCAGACTGCTGACTGCCTGATGGATCACAGACGGATTTCCATGTGCAAGCGGAGCTTCTGTCTTGATCTTTTTGCCCGCGGTCACTGCCATGCGGAAAAGGACTTCCAGCACACTGTCCGTGGTAAAATGTTCTCTCGCAAGATTGAGTGCATCCTTGATCTGTGTAAGGATCTGATCTTCTCCAAGAATCTGTGATTTCAGACCTCCTGCCAGATAAAAAAGATGCTCAACCGCTTCTTTATCTTCTCTTGAAATAAAATATTCTTCATAAGAAGGATCCTGTATATTTCTGAGCTCGCAGAGACACTGGTACAGAGAAAGTTCCTGCTCATCCTCATGACTCGCCCAGATTTCCAAGCGGTTACAGGTAGACAGGATGATGCATCCATGGATGCCTGCTTTTTCTTTTAGTTTCTCCATTGCCTCTCCGGCGTTTTTTTTCGTAAAAGCGAACAGGGCACGGACATCTACCGGTGCTCTGTCGTGGTCTATTCCTATCATGGATATTGTCATGATATTATTACTCCTTTGTGTTACTGCCGTATCTTTTTCTGTAAGAATCTGTCGGTTATGCGAAAGACTCCTGCAAAAAAACATACTGTTTTAATGATAGTCGTTTGACCCTGTAATGTCAATGGAAACAGAAATATTTTTCGTTGCAACAATGTCCACACCGGTTCCTGCCACATCATGCAGAACCACATCTCCGATCTCTACTGGAGCAGTAACAGTGACCTCTTTCAATTCCCGGATACAGTCCAAAATTCTGGACTTTTGAATATCCTCTTTTGTCTTGACGGAAACGACCTTTTCCGTGCCATTTAATACACGAACGGTTGTTGTCACAATTCTGGTCGGATTGGTCACTTCTTTTCTTCCATAGACGGCTCCCCGCTTACAGCTATTGCCTTCTACACTCTGTACTTCTCCGTCTTTTATTTTTACAGTGAGGAAACAGCCCATCGGGCAGCCGATGCAGGTAAGATTTTTTTCTTCCATATCTTTATTCCTCCTCAATCAGAATGCTGATTTTTCTCAGTGATGAAGCATTTAAAATCTGTTCCTTTGTCAGTTTAATCTGTTCCATCTCCCCCGGTGCCAGAATTGTCCGTTTTTTGTGAAGAACACGTTCTTCATCAAAATAGCAGCTGATATAACAGTTTTTATAAACAGCTCCCACACGGAAACGGACTGTCATTTCTTCCGGCATGCGCTCCGGTCTTATCACTGCCGGGACAGTATAGCGAACTCCATTTCGGGATTCCAGAATAATTGTCCGATTCTGCTTTTGTTCCGGAACTTCCACTGGCTGCTGCCATTTTATGTAATCTGCCGCATTTTTTCCTGCCGCTGCTGCCTCCTCGGATACAAAATCTACCAGATCATGAACGTGCAGAACATTTCCGCAGGCAAACACCCCTTCGATATTCGTCTCCAGACTCTCATTGACTACCGGCCCCGATGTGACACGGTTCAGTTCCACTCCCATCTCTCTGGAAAGTTCATTCTCCGGGATCAGGCCTACTGAAAGAAGCAGAGTATCACAGGCATATTCTTCCTCCGTTCCCGGAATCGGTTTTCCATCCGCTCCGACTTGTGCCAGAGTAACTCCTTCTACACGTTCTTTTCCTTTAATATTTACCACAGTATGACTGAGTTTCAGCGGGATTCCGAAGTCATCCAGACACTGCACGATATTCCGCTTAAGCCCGCCGGAGTACGGCATCAGCTCTGCTACCACTTTTACTTTTGCACCTTCCAGTGTCATACGCCTGGCCATGATAAGTCCGATATCCCCGGAGCCAAGGATGACAACTTCTCTTCCCGGAAGATACCCTTCTATATTTACAAGTCTCTGTGCCGTCCCCGCAGAATAAATTCCCGCCGGACGATACCCCGGAATATTCAGTGCTCCCCTGGAACGTTCCCGGCAGCCCATTGCCAGAATCACCGCTTTTGCCTGAATCAGAAACATGCCTTCCTCACGGTTCATCGCTGTGATAACTTTTTCCCTGCTGATGTTTATGACCATGGTATTCAGTTTGTATTCTATATTTTGTTCTCTGACCTGACGAATAAAACGGTCGGCATATTCCGGTCCGGTCAGTTCTTCTCCAAAGGTATGAAGCCCAAAACCATTATGAATGCACTGGTTCAGAATTCCTCCCAGTTCTTTGTCCCGCTCCAGAATCAGAGTACTTTCGATTCCGTTTTTTCTCGCTGAAATAGCCGCTGCAAGTCCTGCCGGACCGCCGCCTATGATCACAATGTCATATTTTTTTATCATTTGCCGTCCTCCCCAAAAGAATCTTTGTTGCTGCCTTTTATGATTCCAGAGTTGCCTCCGGATTTTGTGATCTCTTCCACGGGAATTCCAAGTTCTCTGGCTAAAATCTCCATAACACGCGGCGAACAGAATCCTGCCTGACAACGTCCCATGCCTGCTCTGGTACGGCGTTTCACTCCATCCAGTGATCTGGCACCCAGAGGTCCTCGAATCGCATCTATGATCTCACCTTCTGTCACCATCTCACAGCGGCAGACAATCGTTCCATAAGCCGGATTTTGTCGAATCCACGCATTTCGTTCTTCCAGTGAAAACTTTGATACATCGGTAATTCCCTTTCTTGTGGAAAGAAAATCCTCTTTTTCTTTCAGATCATATTTTTTCTTCAGAATGTCAGCAACCATTTCTCCGATCGCAGGAGCACTGGAAAGGCCCGGTGATTCAATTCCGGCACAGTCGATAAATCCTTCTTCCGTCTCTCCTATAATAAAATCGTCTCCGTCCTCATGTGCTCGAAGTCCGGCAAAAGAAGTGATCACCTGACGGACCGGAATGTTTTTGACACTTTCGGATGCTTTTTTCAGAACCTGTTCCAGACCTTCTCTGGTGGTATTGATTCCTTCTTTATTCTCTATATCTGTGGCTGTTGGCCCGATCAGCAGGTTTCCGTGAATGGTTGGTGTGACCAGAACTCCTTTGCCAAACTTGCCGGGAAGGGTAAAAATCGTCCGGCTTACATGTGTCCCCGCAGCTTTATCAAGAAGACAGTATTCTCCTTTTCGCGGAGTGATATGAAGTTTCTTTTCACTGACCATGTTGTGGAATTTATCTGCATAAACTCCTGCCGCATTTACAATACAGTCTGCCTCAAAAATTCCCTCTGTTGTCTCAATCGTCCAGTTTTTTTCTCCCCGTGTGATCTTGTGCACTTCTGTATTGAAATAAAAATCCACTCCGTTTGCACAGGCATTTTCTGCCAGTGCGATCGTCATGTTGAATGGACATACAATTCCTCCGCTGGGTGCGTACAATGCCGCCACAGCCTGGTCAGAAACATTCGGCTCCATTTTTCTTATTTCTTCTTTATTTAAAATTCGAAGTCCCTTTACACCGTTTTGGATTCCTCTCTCATAAAGTTTCTGCAGACCGGGGCGGTCTTTTTCATCCAGGCACAAAACCAGTGAACCATTTCTTCGGAATGGAAAATCAAGATCACAGGAAAGCTGCTCCATCATCTGATTTCCCCGAAGATTCAGTTTTGCTTTGAGTGATCCTGGCTCTGCGTCATAACCTGCATGAATGATCGCACTGTTCGCCTTGGAGGTTCCGCAGCAGACATCTTCCTCCCGCTCCAGTACGCATACCTTTATCCGGTAACGGGACAGTTCCCGTGCAATCGCCGTACCAGAAACTCCCGCACCGATAATCGCAATATCGTATTTATTCATTGTAAAAACCTCCTGTATATATAAAAGCGCCTGACAAATAAACCCATTTTCATGGATTTCCTGTCAGGCTCTCCTCTTCACGCCAGTATGTGCAATTGTTTTAAATACAAACTTATCGTCCACTTGATTCTTCGATCAGTTCTCTTCGTCTTTCGCCCATCCATACGCATATTTTACAGCTTTTTCCCATCCACGGATTCGTTTTGTTCTCTCTTCCTGCGTGATCTTCGGATCAAAGGTCCGGTCGATCGCCCAGTTCTTGAGAACTTCTTCCTTACTGCTCCAGTATCCTACCGCAAGGCCTGCCAGATAGGCTGCTCCCATTGCCGTTGTCTCCACACATTTCGGACGGTTGACCGGTGCATCTATAATGTCTGCCTGCGTCTGCATCAGGAAATTGTTGGCACTGGCTCCTCCATCGACTTTAAGTGCCGCAAGCTGAATCCCGGAATCAGCCTTCATAGACTGTAAAACATCGTTTACCTGATATGCCAGAGATTCCAGTGTCGCACGGATAATGTGGTACTTGTTTACTCCTCTGGTGATTCCCACGATCGTACCTCTCGCATACTGATCCCAGTGCGGTGCACCAAGTCCGGTAAATGCCGGAACGACATAGCATCCATTCGTATCCTGAACCTTCTGTGCCATATACTCTGAATCTTCTGAAGAATCGATCAGACGCATCTCGTCACGAAGCCACTGGATTGCAGCTCCCGCCACAAAAATCGATCCTTCCAGTGCATAATTCACCTTGCCATTCAGTCCCCAGGCAATCGTTGTTACCAGACCATTCTCCGAAAATACCGGTTTCTCTCCTGTATTCATAAGAAGGAAACAGCCTGTGCCATAAGTGTTCTTGGCCTCTCCCGCCTGAAAGCAGGTTTGCCCGAAAAGTGCCGACTGCTGATCGCCCGCTGCACCTGCGATCGGAATCGCGCCGCCTAAGAAAGACGGATCTGCCATTCCGTAAACACAGCTTGACGGCTTTGGCTCGGGAAGCATACTGCATGGAATATTCAATTCCTCAAGAATCTCTTCATCCCACTCAAGCGTATTGATATTAAAAAGCATCGTCCTGGATGCGTTGGAGTAATCTGTGATATGCACAGATCCCTTCGTCAGTTTCCAGATCAGCCAGGTCTCAACCGTTCCGAAAAGGAGTTCCCCACGTTCCGCCTTTTCTCTTGCACCCTCTACATTGTCCAGAATCCATTTTATTTTGGTCGCAGAAAAATAGGCATCGATCACGAGACCTGTCTTCTGACGGAATTTCTCTGTGAGTCCCTTTTCCTTGAGGGAGTCGCAGTACTCGGAAGTTCTGCGGCACTGCCAGACGATTGCATGATAAATGGGATCTCCGGTATTCTTATCCCATACAATTGCCGTTTCTCTCTGATTGGTAATTCCGATCGCCGCAATATCAGAAGCCTCCGCACCGATCATATTCATGGCTTCCACCGCTACGCCAAGCATACTCGCCCAGATTTCATCCGCATCATGCTCCACCCAGCCCGGCTTCGGAAAGTACTGATGGAACTCGCGCTGTGCTACACTGCACATTTCACCTTTTTTATTAAACAGGATGCACCGGTTGCTGGTTGTCCCCGCGTCCAGTGCCATTATGTATTTCTGCATAGGTAAAATCCCCTTTGTGGTATTTTAGTATGCATTTATTGTAACGCAAAAATGGTGGGGATTCAACGGAAAGATGCGAGGGGAGAGCACTCACAGTTACGAAGGCCGTTCTCCCCTCGCGCTCCCCTCCGGGCCACGTGGAGGGCTGTTTCGCTGACGCGAAAAGCGCTGATGTTTATATAAAAATCAATATCTGATATAGATAAGATAAAAGTTCACCGTTTTTTTCAGGAGCCGGATGGGCTCGAATCGTATTTCTGCAGGGACTTCTGCAGGTAATCCAGTAATACTCCTGATACCACGGAGTTGGTTGTTCGGGCGAAGGACAGGCCGATGGTCCGGTGACTTTCTGGTTCAAGAGGACGTACCTCAACTCCATCGGAAAAGGCTCTCATGACCAGATCCTGCGAAACCGTTACCCCAAAGCCATTTTTCACGAACGCCATAATCAGCGTGTCATCCCGGAAGCTGTAAGAAACCTGCGGTTTTTTCGTGCATTTTTCCAGCAGATGCAGAATATCATTATCGCATCCGGGAGTTTCGATAATAAAAGGATATTCCAGCAGTTCTTCCAGTTTTATGCATTTTTTTCCGGCAAGAGGATGCCCTTTTGGCATGACTGCACAAAGAGGGTCTTCCAGAAGCGGATAAAATTTCAGGTCAAATGCCACAATAGAAGATAAAAAACCGCAATCCACCTGCCCATGAATGATCCAGTCCCGGATTTCATCATAGTTCCCGTCGAAAATCTGGACTTCCACCTGCGGATAGTTTTTCTGAAAAAAGCGGATCACATCCGGCATCCACATGGCTGTTACGCTTGTAAAACTTCCGATTCGAAGTTTCCCCTCCACTTTATTGTTAATGTTGAAAGCCGCCTGGCGAAGCTTATCTTTCTGATTCACCATTTCCTGAATATACGGAAGCAGACGTTTTCCATTGTCTGTCAGGATCACACCTTTTTTTATCCGGGCAAATAACTGTACACCCAGTTCTTCCTCCAGCCCTGCCATCATCTGACTGATTCCGGACTGCGTATAATTCAATGCTTCTGCCGCTCTGGAAAAGTTTCCAGTCTCACATACTTTCAAAAAAATATCATAACGGTCTCGAATTTCTTTCATTTTTACCTTCTTCATCCTTCACTGGAATAATATTATTTTTTTTAATACATACCAGTAAAAATATTTGTTTTACTAATATTTTATCATATAGTATCTTATATTTACAACAATCAAAGGGGGAACTATTTACAGTGGAAAAGAAATCCAATCATTTTTCAGGACAGCTTGGTTTTGTCCTTGCCGCAGCCGGCAGTGCTGTAGGAGTGGGAAATTTATGGCGGTTTCCATATCTTGCAGCCAAAGATGGCGGCGGTTTGTTTCTGATCATTTATTTTATTCTTGTGCTTACGTTCGGGTTTACCTTGCTTACTTCTGATATCGCTATCGGCCGCCGTACTCAGAAAAGTGCCATCGGTGCTTATACCCAGATGCATCCGAAATGGAAATTCCTGGGAATCCTTACTTTCCTGGTACCCGTTCTTATTATGACTTATTACGCTGTGATCGGTGGCTGGATCACCAAATATGCCGTTGTATATATCACCGGACAGGCACAGGCTGCTGCCACAGATGATTATTTTACATCCTTCATCACCTCTTCCACCTCACCTGTGATTTTTGCCCTGCTCTTTATGGGAGTAACGGCTCTTATTGTATACAATGGTGTGGAAAAAGGAATTGAAAAAGTATCCAAATGGATGATGCCCATCCTGCTGATCCTGGTCGTAATTATCGCTGTCTACTCCCTGACACTCAGGCATACCGATACCTCCGGACAGGTGCATACCGGCTTACAGGGATTTCTTTATTATCTCACACCGGACTTTACAGGACTTACCGTGCCGCGTTTTCTGCAGATTCTGCTGGATGCCATGAGCCAGCTGTTTTTCTCGCTCAGTGTGTCCATGGGAATCATGATCACTTACGGTTCTTACGTCAGGCCAGAGGTAAATTTAAACAAAGCCGTCAACCAGATTGAAATCTTTGATACAGGTGTTGCCTTTCTTGCAGGTGCCATGATCATCCCTTCAGTATACGTATTTTCAGGAACCGAGGGCATGGGTGCAGGTCCAAGCCTGATGTTTGTATCTTTGCCAAAAGTATTTTCTGCTATGGGTAAAGCCGGTATATTTGTGGGAGTCCTGTTTTTCGTAACTGCTATTTTTGCAACCTTGTCTTCCTGTATATCCGTACTGGAATCTATTACTGCAAACTGCATGGAAATCTTCCACACCAGTCGTAAAAAAACAGTTCTTGTTTTATCTGCGATCTACCTGGCAGCCTCCGCTGTTATCGCTTTGGGATACAGCATTTTCTATGTAGAAGTAAATTTACCGAATGGCTCTGTGGGACAGCTTCTGGATATCATGGATTATATCAGTAACAGTGTTATGATGCCGTTCATTGCACTGCTTTCCACCATCCTGATCGGCTGGATCGTAACACCGGATTATGTAATTGATGAGATGGAACGCAATGGCGAAAAATTCCACAGAAAAAAACTCTACTGCGTGATGATCCGTTTTGTCGCTCCGGTTATGATGTTCATCCTGTTCCTGCAGTCTACCGGAATTTTATCGTAATTATAAAACAAAAAATGCATAAAATCAGAGCTGTTCATTTCTGACCTCCTGATTTTATGCATTATTTTTCAAATACTCTTCTCCACCAGCCTGTATCAAAAACGTTCTAAGCGCCTTTCGCGCCAGCGAAACAGCCTTCCGCGTGGCCAGGTAGGGAATACCCTTAAATATTATATTCTTTATACAACTGCTCACGTCTTTTAGAATCTGTTGATGCCAGCAGAATTTCTTCATTTCTCTGATCCTGAATAAGCCGACTGATTAAATTACCTAATCGAGTTTCTCCTCTTGCCTGTCCAATTGCTTCTCCTTCTGCTTTTCCTTCTGCTTTTCCAAGTGCCTTAAGTCTTTCTGATTCCAATTCCAAAACTTTCCCGCCCATAATATCACCTATTCCTTTCCGAACGTTATCTTCCTTTCGAAAAATGTGGTCTGCAATCTTTACAATGAGTTTTGTCAGATCCGTATATAATTCCGCTCTCCCTGTTTCTGTCAGTTCCTCTTCCAGATTTACTCTGATTTCCTCATATTCATTTAACAGTATCTGAAATAATTCGGGATTTTCACTCAGATCATGTCCCTGTTTCTCATATCTCATGATATAAAATGGCAGCAACATCAACAGATTTTTTTCGAAAATACTGTCCTTTGTATAGTCTGCCATTTTTATAGTTGGTATCGAGTATACGTGCGTCCGCCCATCCGGAAAGATCACATCCGCCTCCAGATTATCCGGTGTATTCTCTGAGCTTCTCAAAAACAGCACGCAGGATTTTGGAAACTCTATCCGATATCTCCGATTTTGTTTCTCAGCATTTCCTATCGCAATCGCAAAATCATACTCTATCATGCGTATCGTCATCGTAGTATCATCTGTACTCTGACATTCGATATGATACATCTTCTTCCCTATCAGCAAACAGGAATCCGTAATGATTTCTCCATCTTCCTGCTGGTGTTCATTACGCAGCTGTGTGATCTTTACATTTTCCGGATAGGATGTGTGAAATACTTCATTGATCAACGGTACTGCCAAATATGGCATCTTTTCAATCATAGTACGAAACACATCATCAAAAATCGTATTATTCATATAACACGCCTTTTGGTATCTTTCCGCAGGAGCGCAAGAACGTGCCGTACTATTTTATCGTACTCTCAGACTCCTGCTTTTTGATTTAATTGGATTTAAAAGCATGGATTTCTGAAATGTTTTTAGAAAAAAATAGACGGCAAAAGTGCCCTAGATTAAAGAGAAATATGCTTTGTTTTATAGTAGCATTGTTTCTCGTTTAATTCAAGGCACTTTGTTATTATTTCATATTATTTTAATGTATAAATCGCAGCTTCTATTTTCAGCTACTTATTACCTGATTATTTCACAACAACTTTTTTACTGCCAGACCATGAACCATATACTGTTTTTCTGTTCGCAATTCTATATGCCCGTACTCTTACATAATACGTTTTCTTTGATGTCAATTTCTTGATCGTTGTGGAATGTTTCTTTGCACCTGCTATTTTTACTGTTTTAGCTTTGGCAAAATTCTTACTGGTGCTGTACTGAATCTGATAGCCCGTACTGCCTGTTATGGTTTTCCAGTTAAGCGTAATATATTTCTTTCCTGCTTTCAGACTGGAAATTGCACCTGTTCTTAAAACAATTTTGAACGTTGCCTTGCCTGAACACTTTTTATAAGTTCCCTTACCTGTTACCGTGACGGTTACTGTTCCGATGTTTTTGTTGTTGGTGTATTTCACTGTGTAGTATTTGTTGGAAAGTTTCTTGCCTTTGTAGGTTACGGTAATGGATGGGGTTTGTGTTTTACCGTTATATGCAACTGTAAATGATGAAAGCTTAACGGTAAATTTCCCTGTTGGAATGACAGGTGTTGCTGTTGGCTTTGGCGTAGCTGTTGGTTTAGGATCTGTCAAAATCACGAAAGGAATATTATGTTGTTTTGCATAGGACTGTGCATATGAACCGGCATAGCCAGAAATAGTAAGATTTTTACAATTATAAAATGCTTTTTGTCCTATTGCTGTTACTGTATCTGGAATAATAATGTTTTCTAAGCTATCGCATTCATAAAATGCTGCATAATATATTACTGTCATAGTATTTGGAATTACAATACTTTTAAGACTACTACATCCATAAAACGTTTCCGCCCCTATCTCTTTCACTCCACTTGGAATTACTATATTTTTAAGCCTTCTACATCCATAAAATGCCCTACCCCCCCCCTATCTCTTTCACTCCACTTGGAATTGCAATATTTTCCAAGTCTGGGCAGTCCTGAAAACACCAATTACCGATATGCTCCAACTTCGACGATAGCTGTATGTTCTTTAAACTAGCACAATATTCAAATGCACCCATACCTATTGTTTTTACTGTATTTGGAACTATAACACTTTTCAAACTAATACATCTATAAAATGCATCTATTCCTATTTTGTACATTCCTTCTGGAAGTGTAATATTTTCCAAACTATAACAGTCTTCAAACACACTTGATTCTATTTCACGTATTCCTTCTGGTACTACAATACTTTTAAGACTACTACATCCACTAAAAGCAGAAGTACCTATATCCGTTACTGTACTTGGGATTATAATATCTTTTAAACTACTACATTCATAAAATGCTCTATTACCTATATATACTGCTGTATCTGAATTTAAAAATTCAATATTTTCCAAACTGCTACATTTTTCAAATGCAAAATTTGGTATTGATCTTACATTCTTCGGAATTATAATGCTCTTCAAACTCTTACATCTTCTAAATGCACTTTCACATATACTAGTCACACTATCTGGTATTATTATTTTTATTACTTCACTACAATCCATAAACATGGAACTATTTATGCTTGTAATTCCTTCAGTTATTTCTATCTTTTTTATTTTGTCTAAATAAGATTCCCATTCTCCTTTCTCAGTTGCTCCACTTCCATAGACAATTAAGGTTCCATCTTCATACAGCACCCAATTCGCAGATTCTCCACATGTGCCCGCATCTTCTATTGGTCTGGAATTGTTATCTCCAATGACTTCGTCTGTATCATCATATGTATCACTTGTTTCATCAATTTCATTATTATCTTTTGTCACAAGATGATACAACGAGCTGTCAATTCTTGGAGTAGATGGAAGCTGTGCTGTATATTCAGTACCTTTTTCCAGAGGGACATTACTTGTATCAACTTTTCTTATGCATTCGCCATCCTGATATTCTTCTACGGAGTACTCCATTGTACCATGGTCTGTACCTTCTAACTTAATTTTATAGTTATCTTTTGTCAGGTACACATATTTTTCATCTCCGTTTACTACCAGGAATACTTCATCACTGGTATCTGTGATCGTGTCATCCACTACTGAAGCGCATAAAGTTCCATTATTGTCATAGACATATACGTTTACCGGACAATGAACAAGTACCTTCTTTCCGTACCTGTAGATATAATTTGAAGTCTGTTTTGCAGCCTCACTTTTTACATTTGTTGTATTTCCTGTTGTTGCATTACGTGCCAGTTTATATAATTTTCCTGAATAATCACCATCCATCAATGTATTAATCGGCTCCTGGACAAACATGCTGGCTATTTCATTTGCCTTGTCACCCCAGGCTTCATCATAAGATATCTGCAGATAATTCAACATACTATTGGCAAAAGTCTCCATATTTGTATATGTTATAAGACCTGTTCCGCTTAATAATGAAGAATTACCTTTTGATACAGAATAATCAATTGGAGCCATTGATGCAAAAGGAGCTTCATCACCTGAGGAATAACTGCTGATTGAAATAGTAAATTTAAGTTTTACTTTACTTTTATCCTTTGTTTCCCCTTCCATTTCAATAACGACATCTGCTGATTTACTAATCAAAAATGTATCATAAGACACATGAAGCTTCTTTAATATACTATCACGAACTTTTTTTCTGAGATTATCGGAAACCTGATGAAAGAAATTGGTATCTTCCATATAATCAGCATTAATGATTTCTGCTGCATATACAGCAATAAATCGCTTCATCTCATTAATTTGTTCTACTGAAAAGTATTTATCCAAATTAGCATCCAGGGCAATCGCTGTGCAGTTCATCAGATTTTTCTGCATTTCTGTAAATGCTTTATTTTTATCGGTATTCTTATTCTTGGCAACAAGCTGTTTCTGCTGCTGATCCTGATTTCCTATACTGATTATCGCATCTTTACACTCAACAGTAGTTCCGTCTTCTTTCACAAGAGTTGCACTAAGTGCAGATTTTTCTATTGTTTCTGTCGGTACATATTTATTTTCAACATATATGTCATACTTATAGCTGATTGGATTCTTCAAAGATAAATTGATCTGATTTTCTGATACTTCTGTAATTTCTTTTTTGAATATCATTCCTGTCGTACCAAAATTCAAATGATCTCCAATCTTTAAATTTACCTGTTTCACCGGAATAGATAAACCTGATATCTCCTGTAGTTCTTCTTTTGTATATTTGCTTTCGCCAAAATATTCACTGTACGCCTGATACTTACAGTAAATTCTTACTGTAGCTGTAATTTTATCCGTATTATAGCCACCGTTCTGATAGAAAAAAGAATCTGGCGTTGCATTTACCGCAATACAAGGCTGCACCAATTCACTAATCGGCTCTATATTGTCTATTTTTTCATCTGCCAGTGTATATACAACCTGTTCTCCAATAAAGTGGTCTATACTAAGATTGACATTATTCGTGATATTGTATTTGCGTCCATCAATCACAAATACAAATTGTTCAGTTTCTGACTGTGGCCAGTAAATCTGTTCCAGATTTCCCACATAAATACTAGCTTCTGATTTCTTTTCACTTACGGAATCAGTAAACAACTCCTCTGTTTCCGGTATCTCATTGACTTCTGTGTTTTCTATATCAGCATCTAAATCTTCTGATTCAATTTCCACATTATTTTCATCACCGAAATTTTCTCCTGTCGTATCATCTATATCTATTTCGTCAACTATTGCCTCATCTTCATTGTCACTGTCCTCTGAATCTGATGGCATATTATTATCCGTCTCTGAATCACCGGTTTGCACATCATCTACAAAAATACTTTCAGTTCCACTAAAATCACTTTCCGCGGCATATATCATGACTGGCTGGCAGCTCATTGCGGCTGCTAAGATTATTGCAATAATTTTTTTCTTCATCAAACTTCCTCCTGTTAGAGTCTGATTTTAGTATATACAGAAACTCCCATGATAACCTTTACCATGGAAGTCTCTTATTATGTGTTTATTTTACTGTGATTTTTATTTTTACATTTTTTCGTCCAGATTTGACTGTGATGTAGGCAGTTCCTCTGGCTTTGGCTGTAATCTGACCTTTAGAGTCTACGGTTGCCACTTTCTTGTTGGAACTTGTATAGGTAACTGTCTGTGTGCCTGTCACTGGTGCAATTACTGGAGTTACTTTTAATTTCTGGCTGCGTTTCAGTGTTACGTTATTCGCCATATATTTGCCTGTGGAAGCATTCTTCAGTTTCAGGGATGTGGTCGCCACATCAGTTTTCTGTACTTTCACATCAAACCAAGTAGTCAGTCCGCTTCTCAGTTTTACCGTGATCCTTGCTGTTTTGCCCGCCTGTTTACCCGTAACTTTGCCGTATTTGTCTACGGTGACTGCTTTTGCATTGCTGCTTCTCCAGGATATTACACTGTCACCTTTTGTCATCTGAACATTTACTTTGTAAGAACGATTCAGCTTCAAAGGAAGGCTTTTCTTTGCTGCAATATTTAAAGTAAGTGTCGCCTTAAGTCTGGCAATCTTCTGGATTTCTCTCCTTTTGCACACGCTACAGGTACGTTCTTTCTGACCTTCTGCCAGTGCAGTTGATGCTTTTATTGTTTTCCAGGAACTGTATTTATGTTTTCCGGTTGCCTTGATGGTCTGTTTCTCAAATTCGCCTTTGCAGTTGATGCAGATTCTTGCACTCTCGCCTGATACTCCACAGGTCGCAGCTTTGATCGTCTGACGTTTTCCCAAATTATGTCCGAGTTTTGCAATTACCTGTGTATCAAGTTTTTCATTGCAACGGGTACAAAACTGCACTTTTTCTCCATCCGTTGTGCAGGTTGCATTCTTTGCCACTTCCCACTCTCCTGCCTCATGACCAAGCTTTTCAATATTCTCTTCCTGCATCACTTCTTCGCAGTTTTTACAACGAAGGACTTTTGTTCCCTCTTCTGTACAGGTTGCTTCTTTTATTACTTTCCATTCTCCGGCTTCATGGGCAATTTTCGGAATAGTTTCTACCTGTATAACAGCTCCACAACGTGTGCAAAAAAGAGTTTTTTCTCCTTCTTCCGTACAGGTTGTTTCTTTTGTTACCTTCCACTTACCTTCATCGTGACCGAGTTTTTCCAAAACTTCCGTTCGTGTTTCTCCATGTACAGCACAAGTCTCTGTGACAAATCCATCCTCTATACAAGTTGCTTCTTCATGTGCTGTTTCCTTCCATTGACACATTCCATTTCGAACTGTAATTGTTGGATTTTCATCATTAACATAAGCATATACATAGTACAACGTATCCTTTTTCAGATCAACTCCATTTTCTTTGTATCCTACGTCTTCTCCGTTACTCGCTTCTCTGATATTTCTTATATAACAGGTTCCTGCTGTGTCAAAGATATAGGTATTTTCTTCTGACGTATTTAATTTCAATACAATTATGTCACCCTCAGATGCGGTTAATTTATTCTCTTTATTTATTGCTAATTCGCTTATATCTGCAACAGAGATTACTTTTACAGGAATATCCTCCGCATAAACATCACTGTAAGAATTCTCTTTGTAGTAAACACGATATACATAATTTCCAGCCGTTACTTCATCTTCAAAACCTAAAGACTCATAATCTCCATTTTCCGTTTTTCTCATCAGTTCAACACACAAATAACGCCCAAACTCATCCTCTTCATATGGAACTACCGTATGTTTACTCTGATCCTCAAACGTAACCTCTGCACTCACTCCATCAATATCAACTTTTTCTAATTCTTTTATAAACACCATCAAAGACGGCTTATATGATTTAACTTCTACTTTTGTTACTGCTGATTTTTTGCTGAGGATATAATTTAGTTCTTTTTCATGACTGATTGAATTTTTCTTTAAATATACCAGGTATCTTACTCCTGCTTCAAGTTGATGTTCATTTCCATGAAGCCAATATCCATCACTCAATTTAGACCAGCTATCATCCCCTTCATATGCATAATACCATGTTGGCTTTATCTGTGTTTTATCAAATTTATCTGCATAAATGCCACTTACATCAGGTTCAAATGCATACCATTTACCAGATTCATCTGCTATATTGTTACTTCCAAGCATAAGTTTTGGTGCTTTGTCATAATCAAATGTTTCTACTACTCTAAGTGTATATTCATTACTTTTAACATCTCTATATTTTAAATAAACCTGATAAATGCCTGCCGAAAGGCCACCATATCCCAAAACCGTATGTCCTTCTTCATCTTTAATGATAGTATCAAGCCAATTCCCATCATCGTCGCTATATCCTAACTGACAACGTTCTACATCTCCACTCCAAACGCTTCCATCATTATAAGTAAGAGTAATATTTCCTCCAATCTGTGTCCAATTATTTTCAATATTATCTATATTATTATATACTTCTGTATTCTCTGGAACAAAAGAAATACTTGTTATTGTACGTTGCATACGAATATTCAAATTGCATTCTTCTTCATAATCCTGCGTATCATCGCTCCATACTTCACCTGATAAACGAATATAATATTCTTTCCCTGCCTGCTGAACTGGACTAACTCCATCTTCATGATCCGGATGCCTTAAAATTCCATTTTCATCTTTCTCATAAAGTGAACAGTCTGCACAATTTTTAAACATATAAGTTCCCGTTTGCGATGGTATAAATTTGTAATATGCCCTATTGTTTTCAGGAGTTTTTGTACCTGGATTGTCTCCTTCATGTAAAATCCCATAATAAACCGACGTGTCTTCGACATCTACTACCTGAAATTCTACCGGTTCGCTTTTAATATTATCAACACTAAATACTGCTGCATATTTTCCTTTTGATAATCTATCACTCTGTTCATTTCCTTCCGAATCTACAATATCAATAGTGGCAGTCTCTAAACTCTCCGTTCTTGGAACCCATTCTTCTCCCATCTGCTTTTCTGCTACTTCAATAGTGCCATCAGTAAATTTATACTGTACAGTTGCCTCCAGATAACTCTGAATATATCCTAAACCGCTATTTCCATCATAAACTCCCGCTTCAATTTTTGTCTGTTTTAATGTTGCTTGAATACTTTGAAGAACTTTTGTTTTTACCAGTTTCACATTAAAGGATCCTGTATCATAATTAGACATTTTCACACAATAATAATAAGTTACTCCTGCCTTTAATGTTTTGTTGAACTTAAAGTTATTATCTGGTCCACTATTACTATCATACTGGTCATAAGTTCCCTTATACCACTCAAGCGTTTTGGTATACTCTTTGCTGTCAAAAAAATATCCTTCTGTCTCGTACGAACCTGTAGCATAAAAACTATACTCTCCATCTTCTTCTGGAATAAATGAAAACCATTTACATTCGTTTTCTTGATCTATGTCTACATCATAAACTCCATTAACAGCCATCTCACTGATGCCTTCATCCGGTACTACTGATTCTTCACCAGCCGATACAAAATCGGCTTCATTTTCTTCCGATATCAATTCTGGTTTTTTCTCACTCTCCCCCGTTATCGCTTCCGCTCTATCTGTCATTTCTTCTTCAGTTTCCACAGCATCATTTCCATCGGAAAATTCAATATCCGCTATATCCTCTGATACGTCCTCTGTTGAGGCTTCCGCTATTTCTTCATCTGTTTCCTGGTTTTCTGTCACTTCCGGTTCATCTGCTTCCACTTCCACAGCGGGAGATGCAGCAGTAAAATCCGCTGCACTGGTAACCAGTGCCATGTTTTCCACGCTCGTAGCTGTCAAAGCAACAGCCAGAAGCAATGCTAACCTTTTTCTCTTCATCCTTTTCCTCCTTAGACTATAGTCTCACATATTTTTCTTTGTTTTACTGGTAATTAATTTTACCTCCATATTCTACAGAAGAATTCATGGCATTTCACAAATCTTTCTGTATTTGAATTAAGGTTATACATTCTGTAATTCTCAGCCATTATTTCACTTTCATAGCTTTTACAGCACTATAATTTCCATAATATTTCTTTCCATTAATCGTTCTATAAGCTCTTACCTTGACATAATATTTCTTTCCACTTGCAAGTTTGCTTATTGTTTTCCTGACAGTTTTATTATTCAGATTTACATATTTATATCCACTTTTCTGATTGGTGGAATATGCAATCTGATAGCCACTTGCGCCGGCTGTTTTTTTTGTAAGTAATTGTCATATTTTTCTTTCCAGCTCTTACAGATGAAATGGTTGGTCTGCCCGGAACGATATAAATAGTTTTTACTACTTTTCCGGTGTAACTGCCTTTTCCAGTAATCGTAATTCTTACCGCCGCACCGACTTTTGAAGTTTTGTTATAGGAAATAGTATAGTCTGTGCTCTGTCGTAATGTTTTGTTTCCATTTTTGACGGTTACTGACGGTTTCGCATTAGATCCTGTGTAAGCTACTGTGCCGATGGATATCTTTGTTTTATTCATCTGAGTTTTAGGTACGGTCGAAGATACTGTGAATTTTACCTTATCAAGATCCAGCACAGAACTGTACAGTCTCATTCCAATATAATAAATACTGTTCGGTTTTAACGTACAGCTCTTTCCATTTTCGACAGAGAGAACCTGCTCCAGTTTTCCATTTTTTAACTGAGAAATGGTAAGATATGCATTTGTCTGAGGCTCACCTTTAATTGTATAAGAAGTAGCACTTGTAGTTTTCAGACATACATATGCTGTAGTACCTGTAACTGCCATCTCTTTTGTTCCTCTGCCCGTAATTGCCGGCATCTGGGACAGATTTCTTACCTGAATACCATTTTTTAATACTGCTTCTTTTCCACCCAGTTCAAAATGCACATCATAACTTCCTGCCTGCGGTGCGCTTTGACTGCCTGAATAAACAATATATGCACTGTTACGCCCGTAAATTCGATGAGGCTTATATACACCAATACTTTCTGTCTTTCCATTCTCATATGTAATTTTCAGTTTCTTTCCCAGCCATGGAGATGGTACAATTGAATATTTATTCTTTTCTCCAAATCCAAAATTTACCGGTGTATAGTATGTTACTGACTTATATTGTCCTTCTAGCTGTATTGATTTTATAGCTGACGAACTCGCAGCATTTACTGTTTCTGCCTCAAAATTCTCCGCCTCAATCACATCTTCAGCGCTTATTATCGGATTGACTTCTTCAGGCAATTCCTCTCCTGCATCTGAAAATTCGCTATTCTGTTCTTCTGCTTCACTACTCTCCACTGACACATCCGCAGAAAAATCCTCTGCGTACACCATTCCATATGGCTGTGCACTGATCATTGCTGCTAAAAAAACTGCTATTGTTTTTTTCTTCATACGCTCGCTCCTTCTTTCTTATAGTGTATTTTTGTTTCATAATTCAGACATTAAGAAACAACTGTGATATACTTTTAAACAGACAGAAAAGCATCAAAAAAGCATGAAAAACAGAGAATTTTCTGTACTTTCATGCCTTTACTCAGATGTACCTAAATGTCTACTATTCGCCACACTTCTATTTGTTATTTTCCTGTATTTTCAGTAAAATGTGGAAGGACTTACTCCCAATAATTCTGCCGCCTGTCTGATTGACAGTTCTCCTTCTTCACATCTCCTGCAAATTTCTTCAAAGTCATCTGGCATTTCTTTTTCTGGTCTGCCGAATTTCTTTCCCTTTCTTTTGGCCGCTGCGATTCCTTCCGCCTGCCGCTGGCTGATAAATTCCCGTTCGGTCTGTGCTACATAAGCAAAGATCTACAACACCAGATCCGCAATCAGCGTTCCCGTAAGATTTCCCGCTTTCTGTCTCGTATCCAGAAGCTCCATATCCAACACCACAATGTCTGCCTTTATCTCCTTGGTGATATACTGCCACTGAACCAGAATATCATTATAATTACGTCCCAGCCGATCAATACTCTTTACAATCAGTAAATCTCCTTCTTTTAGCTTCTTCAATAATTTCTGATACGCCGGTCGTTCAAAATCTTTCCCAGACTGATAATCACAGTAAATATCCCTCTTCGAAATATGATACGGCTCCAATGCCAATATCTGACGATCCACATTCTGCTCTTTCGTTGAAACCCTGATATATGCATATTGCTTCATCTGCTGTCCTCCTGCATTATTCTTTTCCCCATAATACAGTAGACATTTTTACATCTTTATTACCTATGCATAGGTAATATCATAATATTATTCCTTTTAATTAGTAAAGTCAACTATGCAAAGGTAAGTTTCTTCTCACCCTCTGCTATGATTATTTTACCTTTATAAAGGTAATACTTATATTGCAGGTGACTTTATGACTTACTCCGATATTTACGCCATGCGAATCCGGCATCTGTGCCAAGAACGAGATATCACAATAAACAAACTCGCAACATTATCCGGCCTACGCCAGTCAACAATAGACAATATCCTCCGAGGCAAAAGCAAAAACCCCAAGGTCCGCACCCTCCACAAAATCGCAACCGTCTTCGGCATGACTCTAAGCGAATTCCTGGACTTTCCAGAACTCAACGACTACTCCATCGACGACGAAGAAGATGACGACTAACCCACCCCAACATCTTCCAATACACAAAAAGAAGCTGGCCAGACCTAATATCTAACTAACTTCTTTTTGTGTATTAACATCCTTCTTACCAGTATTTCTTCACATAATTACTGGCATCTTCTTCAGATAAGGAAAACTCTTCTATTATATTTTTTATAGCAGCTTCCTGGTCAAGTTTAAATTTCTTACAGGTTTTAATCGCACCAGCAATCATGCCTTCTGCTTTAAGTCTTTCAGATTCCAGTTCCAGAACTTTACCTCCCATAATCTCACCTATTCCTTTCCGAACAACATCTTCTTTACGGAAAATGTAGTCCGCAATCTTTACAATCAGTTTCGTCAAATCTGTATACAGTTCCGATCTTCCTGTTTCTGTCAGCTCCCTTTCCAGATTTATCCGGATTTCTTCATATTCGTTTAAGAGTATTTGAAATAACTGAGGATTGTTATTAAGATCATGTCCTTTTTTCTCATATCGCATAATATAAAATGGCAACAACATTAGCAGATTCTTCTCAAAAATGCTGTCTTTTGTATAATCAGCCATTTTTATAGTCGGTATGGAATATACATATGTATTTCCATCCGGAAAAACCACATCTGCTTCCAGATAATCCGGCGTATTTCCAGAACTTCTCAGAAACAGTACACAGGACTTTGGAAACTCTATCCGGTATCTGCGTCCTTGTTTCTCTGCGTATTCTATGCCGATTGCAAAATCATACTCGATCATGCGAATAACCATTGTCATATCATCCGTGCTCTGACACTCAATATGATACATTTTCTTCCCGATCAGCAAACAGGAATCGGTAATGATCTCTCCATCCTCCCGCTGATGTTCATTGCGAAGCTGCACAATCTTCACATCTTCCGGATATGATGTATGAAACACCTCATTGATCAGCGGCACTGCCAGATATGGCATCTTCTCGATCATTGTACGGAATACATCATCAAAAATCGTATTATTCATATAACACTCCTTTTTGTACCTACATTATAACATTTTGACGAGTTTTATCAAATACTTAATCTCTTTGAAATTATGTATTTTTATCCTTGGAATCAATGGCAGATATTGCCTGAAAAATCACTTATTAGAAAATTTAGATTATTGCGTACGCTTTATACTATACAGTATTCGCATTCATATGACAAGTCCAATTTGGACAGTCGCTAAAAAAAGAAGCCGACAGACCCAAAATCTGCCAACTTCATCTTTATTTTATACATTATTTATAAGCTTTCCTACTCCGCGCTTTTCGCTTCAGCGAAACAGCATTATGCGGGGCCAAGTAGGGGGAGTTTGAGGGGGGTGCTTCGGCCTTTCGCAACTTTGAGATGCACCCCCTCAAGGTTTTATCTTTTTTCAAATATCGAAGGTTCCTAAGGAAGTACCTTAGATCACCCAGAAATTATCTGTGCAAACAACCTTCCGATAAGTCTCAAACCTAAACCACTTATTATGCACCTCAGACCGATTCTCCGAAGTAACCTCTTTCGCTTCCGATAAGAACTTCCCAAGTTCTTCCTTATTCTTCACAAGCAGCTCCATACCTCTCTCATCCACAACCGGAAGTCCCATATAACGGTAATCTTCAATCTTCTGGATGTCTTCCACCTTGCCATCGCGGATCAGAACCGCAGCTCCATCCTCAACGGAAAGGATATCAAAATACTCCGGATATTTGAAACTATCACCAACAACCGGCACTTCGTCGCCGACATGATAAGTCTTCTTATCGGATCCAGCCTTGGACATCATCGCATTTTCAAGGTTGAAGTAAAATTCTTCAAATACATATCCTCCAACTTTGATGTCATCTTTCTGAAAATACGGCTTTTCTCCGTCATTTTCTACGGTCTCAAGAACGCCGCAGGCAGATGTCATATGGCTTACGCGGTCGATCAGGATCATTTCGCCGAGAGTCTTATGTTTCTTGAACTCGTCAAGTACGATCTTCTCAGCCAGCTCGATCTCGCACAGTGCGATTTCATTTTTTTCGATATAATCTGCTGCGATATGTTCTCCGGTGTTAACATCAATCTTATATTTGATGCTGCGGATAAATCCAGGAATTCTCTTAGTTCCCAGTTTGACCAGATACTCTTTTCCAAGAGTCAGCTTGCTGTCATCCATCCAGAGCAGTGTTGCGGTGAAGCTTTTTGCTACGGAGAGCTGTGTCTGGTCGGTGAGGACGCAGCCTCGGCTGACATCCACTTCTTTGTCAAGCTGGATGGTCACTGCCTGTCCTGTCACGGCTTCTTCTACGGAAGTGCTTCCGTTCAGAAGGGATTTGACAGTTGCAGTCTCGTTGCTTGGAAGTGTGGTAATGGTCTGTCCGACTTTGATCTTACCGCTTTCGATCTGTCCCTGGAAGCCACGGAATTCATGGTTCGGGCGGCAGACTCTCTGTACCGGCATATAGAATCCTGCTTCGCTCTCTGTCTCTGTCACATCGACGGTTTCCAGATGATCCAGAAGTGTTTTGCCTGTGTACCATGGCATGTTCTCGGATTTGACTGTGACGTTATCTCCTTCTGTCGCGCTGACAGGAACGATCACAACATCCTGAAGTCCGAGGCTTTCGGAAAGTTCGTTGATATCTTTTACGATCTCATTGAATCTTTCTTCGCTGTAACCTACAAGGTCCATCTTGTTGACTGCAAATACAAAATGATGGATTCCCATCAGGGCGCAGATGCGGCTGTGGCGTCTTGTCTGTACCAGAACACCCTGTTTTGCATCGACAAGGATGATCGCAAGCTGTGCAAAAGAAGCACCAACTGCCATGTTTCTTGTATATTCTTCATGTCCCGGTGTATCCGCAACGATGAAGCTTCTCTTGTCTGTTGTAAAATAACGATAAGCAACATCAATGGTGATACCCTGTTCTCTCTCTGCCATCAGACCATCCAGAAGAAGTGAATAGTCGATCGCGCCGCCTCTGGATCCTACCTTACTGTCGAGGATCAGGGCTTTTTCCTGGTCTGCATAAAGCAGTTTGGAATCGTAAAGTATATGTCCGATCAGTGTGGATTTTCCATCGTCCACACTTCCGCAGGTAATAAATTTCAGTAAACCGCTCATCTAGAAGTACCCCTCTCTCTTTCTCTTTTCCATGCTGGCTGCACCACCGTCAGAATCAATGATTCGGCTGGTTCTTTCAGATTCTACAGAACTTAATGTCTCATCGATGATCGCATCGAGTGTATCTGCATCAGAAAGAATACCACCGGTCAGAGGATAACATCCCAGGGTACGGAAACGAACTTTTTTCATTTCCGGTTTCTCGCCAGGTTTCAGACGCATACGGTCATCATCTACCATGATGATATTTCCGTCACGATATACTACCGGACGCTCTTTTGCAAAGTAAAGAGGTACGATCGGAATATTTTCTCTTTTTATGTACTGCCAGATATCTTTCTCTGTCCAGTTGGAGATTGGAAAAACACGGATGCTCTCGCCTTTGTTGATCTCTGTATTGTAAAGTTTCCACATCTCCGGTCTCTGGTTCTTCGGATCCCAGGCGTGGTTTTCATTACGGAAAGAAAAGATCCTCTCTTTGGCACGGCTCTTCTCCTCATCACGACGACCGCCTCCGAATGCTGCGGTAAATCCGTATTTATTGAGAGCCTGTTTCAGAGCCTGTGTCTTCATGATATCGGTATAAGCGGATCCGTTGTCAAAAGGATTGATTCCCTGCTTCACACCGTCCTCATTGATATATTCCAGCATCTCGATTCCAAGATCTTTGGCTGTCTTGTCACGAAATTCGATCATTTCCCGGAATTTCCAGGTTGTGTTTACATGTAAAAACGGGAAAGGTGGTTTTTCCGGATAAAAGGCTTTCAGTGCGAGATGAAGCATCACTGAGCTGTCTTTTCCGATGGAATAAAGCATAACAGGTTTTTCGCACTCTGCTGCCACTTCCCGGATGATATATATTGCTTCTGCTTCCAGTTCATCTAAATGTGATAATCCGCTCATAGTTCTACTCCTGTACTAATATTTATTGGAATTTCGCCGGTCAACGCTGATGACCAGTTCACTGCCGTCAGATCTGGTGATGTTCCAGTTGAGGAGATCACCTTTCTGGGTAACGTTCATGGTTCCACCCATGCCGCCGATGTCTGCGCCAAGATAAAATTCAATGGCTCCCATCTTACATTCCTTTACGCAGGAAACGCAGCCCCAGCAGTTCTTCGGGTATTTCATGACCGCTTTTTTGTCTTTGATCTGGATCAGGGTGCCAGGACACACTTCCTGACATTTACCGCAGCCGACACATCGGTCTTCACGAATTCGTATGCTCATAAGTATCCCCCTTTACCAGATCCCTGAACAGAATGCGGATCTTGCCGTCTTCCATTCTGGAATTTACGTATTTTTCAAAATTCTGGTCTGTTTCCGGATGATCGAGATTCTCATTGAAAGAATGCCATCTGGTTTCTTTTCTGTTTCTGAGGTGTTCGATCAGCACCTGACAGACGAGAAGTCTTTCTTTTAATTCGTATGCAAAAAGAAGTTCATGCATATCTTCTGCACCGACCTGATCGGCAAGTTCACTCAGTCTTACAATCTTTTCTTCTGCAAGATCCAGCTTTTTCTCATTGAACTGATAGTTGCTGGCGATTCCGCCTGCGTATTCGTCCATGACTTTCTGCATGGCTTCTTCCAGTTCGTCGATGGTAAACAGACCGTTCTGTGCCTTGCGGATCTTTTCGTAATCTTTAATGATCGTCTGTGCCTGTTTTTCGATTTCGGATGTTTCTTCGTTATGATCATCTTTTAACTGTTCGATGATCGCGAGAGAGGCGATCTTGCCCTCTGCCAGAGCACCGGTCACATATTTCTGAGGACATCCACCTGCCACATCACCGGCTGCATAAAGTCCGTGAATGGTGGTTTCTCTTCTGGTATCTACCCAGAAACCGCTGGCTGTATGACCGCCTACGATGTACGGCTCGGTTCCCTGGATCTCTACGTCCTGTTCGCTTGGCATCTTACCGCTCTCGATCCATTTGAGGGTCTGGCTCGGTGCCATATTCAGGTATGCTTTGAGAAGATCCTGATCCTGATCGGATGTGATACCGGAGGTCTTGAGATAACAAGGCCCATGCCCAAGCTGATTTTCTTTTACAGTCCCATATACACGCTGACTGGTAGTCAGACCGTAAATGTGCTCATAGACTTCGCCTTTGGAGTTGACCTGCTTTGCCTGCACGCCCTGTGCGATAGTTCCTGTCGGAGCGATCGTATCTTTGCAGCGGAGTGCGATAAAACGCATCTCAAAAGTTGTCATCTCTGCACCGGAACGGATTCCCATCGCGTATCCGGCTCCTGTGTTGAATGGCGGATACCACATTTTATGTCTGGAAAATCCCGGGTTGTTTGGTTTGTAGAGGCCGGCTGCTCCTCCTGTTGCGATCAGGACTGCTTTTGCATGGATCACATAGGCTGTTTCTTCCATGATGGAAAAACCGACAGCTCCGTAAACGTTTCCGTTTTCTGTGAGAAGGTCTGTGATGTTTACGTAATTGAGGACATCTACATTTTTGCTTTTGTATACGGCATCTGCGAGGAGTGGTTTGAAGTTTTCGCCATTGATCTTAATGTTACGGTTTCCTCTTGCCACGTAGTCTCCGTTTTCATCTTTGAGAATCACGAGACCCAGTTTTTCCATATCTGCCGTTACCTCATTAAATTCTTCTGCGGCTGTCAGAAGGAGGTCGTTTCTGACGATTCCTGCCGCATCTTTGGTTGCGTAATCTACGTAGTCCTGTGGCTTGCGGCCTTTAACGATGTAGGCGTTGATCGCGTTGACACCTGCTGCGAGGCAGCCGCTTCGTTTGATGTTCGCTTTTTCTGCGACGAGAACGGAAGCGTCAGAATTTCTGCTGATGGTGAGTGCTGCGTAGCAGCCTGCGGTACCGCCGCCTATGATCAGGACATCTGTATGTAAGTGTTTTACCTGTAAGAGTCTGCTCATGTTTTTTTCTTCCTGACTTTATTCTGTGATCTCGATCTCGTGGATCGTTACGTTTTTTTCTTTGTCGATTCCGAATGCTTTGAGTACCGGGTTTCCTTCTTCCATAAGGGAGAGGATGAGGTATTCGATGGTCGGGTCAAATGCCAGGCGTTTGTCTTCTTCGGATGGGCGGGATGGGGATTCCGGATGGGAATGGAAGTTTCCGATGATCTTGTATCCGTTGGCTCTGGCGTCTTTGAGTGCTGCAAGCTGTTCTTTTGGATCCATGGAGAAGTGTTCTCTGCTGACGTCTACGTTTGTGAGGAGGTAGACTTTGGTGACGGTGATCTCCTCGGATTCTTTGGTTCCCGCGAGGAGGCCGCAGGATTCATTTGGGAGGCCGGCAGTGCAGTGGTCCAGGATGGTGTTGTAGTCTGATTTTTTTATATATAATTTCATAATGGGGGCTCCTCGATATTGTTCTCTGACGTGTGTGAATAAACAGTTCAACGGGGACACGCTCTCGCTGACTTCGACTGGCAACGGATACACTGTGTACTACGCCCACAGTGTATCCGTCACAATACGGTCACTAAGAACCGGCCGTCTCAGATCATCCCCTTATATTTCAATCCACGTTCCCGCATGGGGAACGACCATTGCTCTTTGACATATTCGACTAATGCCAATTTCACTAATTCAGTTTTAGTGCATGTCACACTCAACCTGCTCGTAGTCGATTAATTTAGTAATGGTAGGATGAACACCACATACCGGACAATCATGGTTTTTCGGCAGTTTAATTGTACGGAAAGTCATAGTCAGGGCATCGTAGGTGAGGAGTCTTCCTGTGAGGAGGTCTCCTTTGCCGATGATGTATTTGACTGCTTCCATTGCCTGGAGGCTTCCGATGACTCCGCCCATGGCTCCGATGACGCCTGCCTGTTTACAGGTTGGGACTGCATCCTTCGGCGGCGGATCTTTGAAGACGCATCTGTAGCATGGTCCTTCTCCTGGGACGTAGGTCATGAGCTGGCCTTTGAAGCGGATGATCCCTGCGTGGGAGAATGGTTTTCCTGCCATGACACATGCATCGTTGATCAGGAATTTTGCCGGGAAATTGTCGGTTCCGTCAATGATGAAGTCGTAGTCTTTGATGATATCCATGATGTTCTCGGATGTGATGAATTTGCGGTATGTATTGACTTTGACATCTGGATTGATCGCCTGCATAGTTTCTTTGGCGGATTTTACTTTGGCTTTGCCGAGGTCGGCTGTTGTGTGGATGACCTGTCTCTGAAGGTTTGAGAGGTCTACCTCATCGGCATCTGCGATTCCGATGGTTCCTACGCCGGCTGCTGCGAGATACATGGCTGCCGGTGCTCCCAGTCCGCCTGCTCCGATGATGAGGACGCTGGCGTTCAGAAGTTTTTTCTGTCCCTTTGCACCAACCTCTTTGAGGATGATGTGGCGGGAATAGCGTTCTAACTGTTCGTTTGTGAATGCCATTATCTTGCGCCTCCTCCCATGAAGTACAGGAATTCGATTTCGTCGCCGTCTTTGACTTCTGTTGTCTCGAAAGCTCCGCTTTCTACGAATTCGTCGTTGATGGTTACGGTTACATACTGAGGTGTTTCCACATCCTCTTTCTCAATTAACTCTTTTACGGTAAGTCCTTCTGGATATTCTTTCTTTTCTCCTGCTACTTTGATAAACATGATTCTTATCTCCTTTATTATAACAAAATTTATGAATTTAATTATCAAATCAAAGTTATATAATTGTGAAATGATAATTAGATATAATCTTCAAACAAAGCTTCAATCTCTTCTGGTTCTTTGAGCCCGACTATTTTGCCTTTCTGTTCGCCGTTTACGAAACAGATGACGGTTGGAGCGGACATGACTTTGTATTGTTCGGCGAGTGCTTTGTCGTAGTTGACGTTGACTTTATAGATGTAAAGGGCGTCTTCGTTTTCGTCTTCGAGGTCTCCGAGGATGCAGGCCATTTGTTTGCATGGGATGCAGGTGTCGGAGTAGAAGTCTACGAGGACTGGTTTGTCTGCCTTTAATACTTTTTCTTCGAAGTTTTCTGCGTTGATCCTGAGTGCCATATCATTCGTCCTCTACTTTCCTGACGATCAGAGTGAAGGTATCGTCGCCGTTGTCGGTGAGCTTCAGGATCTGATGTCCTTCTTCTTTGATGCTTCGCGGTACGTTCTGTACCGGTTCGCCGTTGTTCATACGGACGGCGAGGATCTGTCCGTCATCGAGTTCTTCCAGTGCCACTTTTGCCTTGACAAAGGTCACCGGGCACACAACATCTGTAATATCTACGGTATCATCAATTTTATAATCAGCCATCGTAAGCTCCTTTCAGTACTTCGTACAGTTTACCTTCTCCAACTCTGTCGATTGTGAATTTGAATCTTTCACCTGGTTTTGCGTGATCTCCGAAGAACTGGATTGCTGCATCTGTCACGCGGAAGAGCTGTTCTTCGGAAGTGATCAGTGGCAGGAATTCCTGTCCTTTGCTGATATGGTTTCCAAAAGTACCTCCAAATGATACAAGGAACGCTTCATTTACATCCCATGCATCTACCGGACAGGATTTTGCACAACGTCCGCAGTAGTTGCATTTGTCGGTATCGATCACAAGTTTGTCGTCCTTGAAGGAAATCGCTTCCTCGCGGCAGGCTTTTTCACAGACACCGCAATGGATACATGCATCTTCCTGCCAGGTAACCTGTGCGGCTCCTTTGATTCCTACATCGTTTTCTTCGGCTTTGAGACAGTTGTTCTGGCATCCGGTTACGCCGAATTTGAATTTATGAGGAAGTTCCCTTCCGAAATATCTCTCATTTAACTTAACAGCGATGTCGTAGCTGTTGATATTTCCGCTTGGACAGACTGCATTGCCCTGACATGCTGTTACCGTTCTTACTCTCGGTCCGCAGACACCTGGTTTACATCCGCCTGTGGCAAGATCTGCTGTCACATCATCGATGTCGTTTAATTTGATGAACGGGATCTCAACTCCCTGTCTGGAAGTGAGATGTACGTATCCGTCACCGTATTTCTCAGCTACCTCTGCGATCTTCTTGAGGTTCTCTGCTGTCAGTGTTCCACCGACACAGGCAAGACGCAGGGAAAAGTTGTTTTTCTGTTTCTGGCGCATGAAACCGCCTTTTTTTAATGTTGCGTAATCTACTTTTGCCATTTTATTCTCCTTCTATCACTCGTCTGAAATCTTCCTTTAAGTCCTCGATATCTTCAATTCCCACACTGATCCGGATCATGTCATCGTACACACCGGAAAGCTCTTTTTCTTCATTGGAAAGGTGTGCTGCGATGGTGCTTGACGGGTGGATCACCAGTGTCTTGGTGTCTCCGATATTGGATACCAGCCAGGGAAGTTTTAGTTCGTTTAAGATCTGGAAAGCTCTCTCCTTGCTTCCTGTTCTTAAGGTAATGATCGCTCCAAACCCACCATGGAACTGTTTCGCCGCGATCTCATGATATGGATGTTCCTCAAGTCCCGGATAGGAAACGGTGATGCCATGTCCTAATCCGTTCAGGAACTCCGCCAGCTCCATGGCGTTACTACAGTGACGCTGCATTCGAAGTCCCAGTGTCTCAAGCCCAAGTGTATTCAAAAATGCATTCTGCGGTGCCAGACAGGCTCCTATACTTCGAAATAAACCGTTTCGCCGTACAGCCCTGCCGCTGCAACTACATGATCACCGCTTCGCAGGATATTCATGAGAGCCATAGTCAGTGCCGCCATTCCCGATGCACAGGCCACACTTCCTACTCCACCCTCAAGCTTCGTCATTCGTTTCTCAAAAGCTTCAACTGTTGGATTGTTGATTCTTGTATATGAATATCCGGCACGTTTATTTGCAAAAATCTTTTCGAGTTCCTCTGCTGTATCATGACGGAATGCACTGGACTGGTAGACCGGAACCTGTGTCGCACCAAAAGGATTTGTCTCCTCTGTCCCATGAAGCAAAGTTGTATTAAAACCGTATTCTTTCATTCCTGTGCTCCTTTATGTCCTTTTCTATGTGTTGGTATTACCATACGCCTATAAACATACCATGTCAATAGGTAATGTATGTTTTTTCCAATTTTTTCCTTCATATGGATATAACAAATGAAAAACACATTTCCAGAACAGAAAAAAGCAGGATCAACTTCATCCATCGACAAATCTGTCCTGCTTTGTTTCTTTTATGAACTTATTATGCACATTGTAATATCTGCTGCAGTTTCAGATTATATAATCTCCTACATCTGATTTCTGCTCAAGCAGATCTTCCAGTGTAATTCCGTCAAAATATTCATTAATCAGTTTATAGAATTCTTCCCACATCTGTAAGGTCTTGCAGGATGATGCCCTTTCACACTGATTCGGGTGATCATCAAGACATGCTACCGGTGCCATTGAACCTTCTGTAATTCTTAAAATACTGCCGATCGTATATTCTGCCGGAGTTTTGGCCAGACGATATCCGCCACCTTTTCCGCGTAATGCCTTTACAAA